>SL_3KL_010_SEDDRAFT_10004793_pt1 | contig 12205 bp, 10 predicted proteins | sample SodLakKL_010_SED_2_FD_10381 | JGI IMG/M metagenome (IMG submission 10381)
ACGGAACCTGGGCCCCGGCCCTGCTGTGCATTGTATTAAGATTGTAAATCAAACCTTCCATAGCCTGGTAAATCTCTTCGTATTCAGGTAGATTTTTAAGTCCACGAATTACTTCACCCATGCTGCGATCAAAATGAGGGAAGCTTTGACCTCCAAACATATCGTTCTGGTTACTCTGAAGAATGATCGCTGCCTGGGCTGCAGCTGAAGCTATCCTTTTGGGAGGGCGGATATAACCATAACCTGTGTTAAATCCTTCCTTTAACATACTGGAAAGATCTATCTGCAAACAATTAAGTGTTTTGCTGTAGTAATCAAGATCATGAATGTGCATACCGCCCTCATCATGGGCACGGGCATATTCTTCAGGCAGCATATTGCTTAAGTAATACTGTTTACTGGCTGCAGTTGCTATCTGCAGCATTTTGGCTGAAGGTGAATTGCTAACGTTGGCATTTTCACGGCTGGTCTCAATCAGGATGTCTTTAACCACATCCATCAGCTCAGATTTGCCGTCACGAATACGTGTCCGGCGATCACGATAAAGAATATATGCTTTTGCGGTACGGGCATGACCATTTTCAATCAGGACTACTTCAACTTCATCCTGCACCTCTTCCACGGAAGGTATAACCCCGTTTTGAGACTTTTCTTCAAGGCTTTTAACTACCTGACTGGTCAGATTTTCTGCGATTCCGCGATCACTTCCGCCAACCGCTTTAGCCGCTTTGAAAATCGCATCGGTAATTTTTTCCGGATCAAATGCTACCACTCGTCCGTCACGTTTGCGAATTTCCATAAATTTGCTTTCTATGCCTGTTTTGTGACCATCTTTTGTCGTTACTGCGCTTTCATTCAAATCAAATAACCTCCCTGTTTAGAACAGTACTCATAATCGGGGATTCAGAAATCAACAGTAATAATGACTTCCTTTTATAAATGATATGGCTGCGGTTATCTCTACTGAATTCTGGATCATGAACCTTTCTTTTCCTCAAGCATCTCTTCCAGTTCGGCTTTAAATGTTTCTACATCGGGAAACTGGCGAAAAACCGAGGCAAATCGGACATAGGCCACTTCATCAATAGCTTTTAGCTCTTTTAAAATGATGTCACCGATCTTATCAGCAGGTACTTCCTTCGGATAACTGGAGCGCAAATCCTGCTCCAGTTTTTCAACAACTTCTTCCCAGCGAGAAAGAGAAATATTTCTTTTTTGGCCGGCTAAAACAAGCCCTTTCAGAATCTTATTTGGATCAAATAGCTCCCGCCGCCCATCACGTTTCACAACCACGATCGGTTCTTCTTCCATCTTTTCCATGGTTGTAAATCTGTTCTCACAGCTGATACATTGTCTCCTGCGCCTGATTGAAGATGCATCCTGGGTGGAGCGGGAATCGACAACCCGGGTGTCGATTTCGCCGCAATAGGGGCATTTCATTAATTTATGCTCCCCTCTATATATTGCATTTGTTACATTATAGAGCACTATATATTGTGTGTAAACCCCTAAATTGATTTTTTCCAAATCTTTTTTCGTGCTCCTGGTAGCAGCTTATTTGCTGATCGCTATGCGCTAAAGTATGCGCTTCAACAGCAGGCAAAGTCCATAGGAGTTAGCATGAACGTAAAGCCCGGCGTGCAGATTACCTGCGCGCCGGGCCTGATACCTCTTTAGATGAAATTGCTTAGCCGGGTTTACTCGTTTACAAGCCTGTCATTCTGCTGCCAGCGTGACCAGGCCGGGGCATCAAGATTTTCACCCCGTGCATAGGCACTGCTTCCCACTGCGGCCAATCTCGGCTTGGAGCTTTCCTGCTTGATGGTAAAGCCGGTAGCTATAACAGTGACCCTAACCGTATCCTGGCAGCTTTCATCGATTACTGCACCGAAAATAATATTAGCATCGGGATCAGCAAACTCAGCAACAATCTCAGCAGCTTCATGTACTTCATGCAGACTGATGTCCGTTCCGCCGGTGACATTAATCAATACACCTCTTGCTCCTTCAATGGATGTTTCCAGCAGCGGGCTATTAGTGGCTGATTTGGCTGCTTCAACGGTACGGTTTTCACCACTGCCTTGTCCTACGCCCATCAGGGCGGGACCGGTTTCCGCCATTATTGTGCGAACATCGGCAAAATCAAGGTTAATTAAACCAGGCACGGCAATCAGGTCTGAAATACCCTGGACACCCTGCCGGAGCACATCATCTGCTACCCTGAAGGCTTCAAGGATTGGCGTTTTCTTTTCAACTATCTGCAGCAAACGATCGTTAGGTATTGTAATCAGTGTATCCACACTGTCTTTAAGGGCCTTGGCTCCTTCTTCAGCTTGCTGCTTACGCTTCCTGCCTTCAAATGAGAAAGGTTTGGTTACTACCCCGACAGTTAAAGCGCCAATTTTTTGCGCAACTTCTGCAATTACCGGAGCAGCACCGGTTCCTGTTCCTCCACCCATGCCGGCAGTTATAAAAACCATGTCTGCGCCCTTGAGCATATTCTCGATATCATCGCGGCTTTCTTCTGCCGCCTTGTACCCGATTTCTGGGTCTGCCCCTGCACCGAGTCCCTTGGTAAGCTGTTCACCGATTTGAAGCTTTGTTCCGGCATTAGCCAGGTACAGAGCCTGCGCATCGGTGTTCACAGCGCAAAAATCCACTCCCTGCAAACCTGCAGCTATCATTCTATTAACGGCATTACTGCCTCCGCCACCTACACCAACAACTTTTATCGAAGCATATTGCTCCATTTCAATATCAAACTCAATCATCAAAAGCACCTCCTGTAATTGGTATGCTCTTTTAGTCTACTATATCTGTCAGCCAGTCTTTAATACGCTGCCAGAGCCCAGGCCCGCGTTTTTTGGTCGGCTTGCTTACTTCCGAAACAAACATCCTCGGCTGGTAACGCTGCACGTAGTAAAGCAGTCCGACTACCGTTGAATAAGTTGGGTTTTGAACACCTACTGTTTCAAATTCAGCCAACCTGATCTGGTCTGTTTCAAAAAAATGACGGGAAGCTTCAACAATACCGTTCATTGACGATACTCCGCCATGCAGAACCAATCCTGCCGGCGGCAGATAAGGCCAACCCATTTTTATCATTTCTTCTCTGACGATTTGTAAAATTTCATGTACCCTCGGCTCGATAAATGATGTGAGCTCTCTTTCTGACACCAGCCTGAGCTCATTGCTGCCTACAGTTTTAATTTCTATTTTCGGCTCGCTTTCCGCATTTGAAATCAAGGCCGAACCATATTCTTTTTTTAGTTCTTCAGCGTTAAAATGGTTAATCCTTAAACCGGCAGCCAGATCGGTTGTAATATGGTCACCGCCGATCGGTGCTACTGCCATTTTTTGCAGCTTGCCATGCTGAAAGAGTGCTATCTCTGTTGTCCCGCTGCCAATGTCAACCAGGAATACTCCCAGGTCCCTCTCATCAGGAGAAAGGTAAACTTCTGAATTTGCCATCGCCTGCAAAATCAGTCCGTTGATAGTTATTCCAGCCCTGTTAACACAGCGTAATAGGTTGTGAAGAGAAGTAATTAAGCTGCTTACAACCAGGGCATCAACTTCAAGCCGCACCCCGAGCATGCCGACGGGATCTCTTATTCCTTCAAATCCATCGACAATATACTCGCGGGGAATGATATCAACAATTTCACGATCCATAGGCAGAGCAACAACTTTTGCCGCCTGCATTACCCTTTCGACATCATCAATGCGGATTTCCCGATCTTCGGCAGTGACAGCTACAACACCACGGTTGTTTATCAGTTCCATGTTCAGGCCTTTTAAACCAACATAAGCTGAATCAACTTTGAAGCCGGCCATTCTTTCTGCTTCTTCTATTGCAGCTACTATTGATGCTACCGTTTTGTCGAGGTCAACAATCACACCTTTTCGCACACCATCGGAAGGGCTCAGACCTAAACCGATAATGTTCACAGTACCATCGGGACGGGGTTCGCCAAGCCCAACCCTAACCTCAGCTGTGCCGACATCAATACCGACTATATAATTCTTTTTAATCACTTTAGTTCCCCCTAACCCTTCCCAGCATGGTGCAATTACTACAGATTATTCAACACATTTCAACAATTTCCTTTTTTTTATTTTTACGGATCCACCTCCCTTTTTTCAAGTACGGCGGCACTTGAGACTACTAAACGCTTTCCGGAGCGTACATCAATCCTGGCTCCTTCCAGATCCTCTGAAATATAAGGCAGGCTTAGTTCAACCAGTTCCATTTTTTGCTGCATATTTTTTGCGTTGCCAAGCCATATTTCCAGGTTGTCTGCCGTGTAGGCAATCAGGTTATAGCTCTCACTAAAATCAAGCTTTTCTATCTGAAAACGGTCTTTTTTATTCCAGTTTGAAAAAAACTTCTGCAGGATTTCCCTTCTCAGTGTGCAGTTCAGGGCAATCCCGGGTACAACCAGCTCACCACTTATCCCTGTAATTTGCAGATAATCTTCATCCGGTTCATCAATATTTTCATAAGGAACCACGCCAGAATCAATTAACCAGTAACCATCAGCGGTGACGATATAAGCGACAGGTTCTCTTTGATCAATTTTGACTAAAACTTGATCAGGCAGGGTTCGTTTAATTTGCACCGAGCTGATTGAGGGAAATTCTTCTTTGATTTTTCCTGTAATTGTATCTTCATTAATAAGAAAAATGCTTCTACCCTTATTAATGCCACCGACTTCTGCCAGCTCAGCAGCAGATACTTCCATTGAGCCTTCCACGGTTATACTGTTAATCCGGAAGAATTGTTCGCCTTCTTTCAGCAGTAACACAATGACCACAACAGTGACCAGTTTGCAGAGAAACCGGAACGCTCTTTTCCAGCCAGGTTGAGCATTGGTTTTATTCTTAACCAGCTTGATGTGGTCACTCTTGCCTTTCATGATTTAGCTCTCCTCACCGATAATTTTTACTTCAGGCTGCAGTTCAAGTCCGCAATCCTCTTTAACCATCTGTTTGACTTTCTCAATTAACCCGATAATATCTGCAGCAGTTGCTTCTCCGGTGTTAACTATAAAATTGGCATGCTTGCATGAAACTTCGGCTCCCCCGGTTTTCATACCTTTGCAGCCTGTTTCTTCAATAATTTTTCCAGCAGGCTGGCCGGGCATATTACGAAAAACGGACCCGGCGCTGGGCAGGTCGGGATGACGTTTCTCACGTTCACTTAAAAAATGTTCCATCATCTGCAGCGATTCCTCAATATCACCCTTTTTCAACTGCAGGATAGCTTCAACTACTATACCGCGACCGAGAAGGTTGCTGCTACGGTAGCTGAAGTTAAGTTCGTCTCCTGCGAGGTTAATAACCTCCGCATCATAAGTAACCATTTTAACTGACCGAACCCGCTCACCAATATAACCGCCAAATGATCCGGCATTCATGATAATTGCACCCCCCAGGGAGCCGGGTATGCCTATACAGAATTCCAGGCCAACCAGGCCCTTTTCTGCAGCACTGCTGGCGAGGTAGGTCATCGGGGTTCCCGCTCCAGCCACCAGGGTTTCATTTTCCCGGTTAACATAGCAGAAAGCGGAACCGATATTTACAACCATCCCCCTGATTCCTCCATCACGAACCAGCAGATTAGTCCCATTGCCCATAACATAAAGCGGCAGGTCATACTTTTTCCTGAAACGAACAATTTCTAATAGCTCATCAAGGTCCGCAGGATTGAAAAAGTAGTCGGCGGGGCCTCCTACCTGCCAGGATGTGTGGAGTGACATAGGTTCATTGACCTTAACTCCTGCTTTAAGTTTTTGGCCCAATTCCTGCTCAATATTCATGATGCAACCTCCTGCAGACACCGATACAACCTTTCCGCTGCATCGGGAACACCCAGGGATCTGCTTTTTTCTTTCATATCGGCCAGGTGCTTCGGTTCGTTTAAAAGTCTGTCAATTTCCTGCTGGAGAGTGAACCGGTTGAAATCTTTTTCTTCTATTAGTACTGCCGCACCAGCGTCAGACAGCAATCTGGCGTTATAATACTGGTGATTGGCTACCACATTCGGAGATGGCACCAGAATGGCCGGTACACCCAGGGCTGTCAGTTCTGCCAAAGTGGTAGCCCCGCTCCTGGTTATAGCTAAGTCTGCCGCAGCAAGCGCTTCGGGCATTTCTGCCAGGTAGGAGAAAACTTTTATTTTCTCATTGGCATCTTCCAATTCTTTCATGACATCCCCGTAATAAATATCTCCGGTTACGTAAATCAGGTTAACTCCTTCAGGTAACAACCCTTCATTTATATATTCAGTAACGACTTCATTTATCTTTAAAGCACCTCGGCTGCCGCCATAAATCAGGATAGTTTTTTGCTTCGCATCTAATCCAAAATACCTGCAGCCTTCTTCCCTGCTAAGCGCCGAAACTTCCGAAGCTCTCGGGTTTCCCGTATAGGTTATTTTGCTGCGCCTGGGCAGCCTGCTTTTTGTCTCTTCAAAGGAAAGACAAACCCGCTTAACAAAGGGTGACAACCTGCGGTTAACAAGGCCAGGCAGGGCATTCTGCTCGTGAATAACTACAGGGTATCTTTTTAGCAGGCCCGATATAACCAGGGGAGCAGCCACATAGCCACCAGTGCCTAAAACTACATTCGGCTTAAATTTATCTATAATTCTGCCTGCCTCCCTGAGACCGCGCAGCAGGTCAAACACTACCGAAACTATCTGTTTGAAGTTGCGCTGAAAACCGCGCACCGGGATTATTTTAAGCTGAAAACCGGCTGAAGGAACAATTTTATTCTCTAAGCCTTTTTCTGTACCGACAAACAAGATATCGATTGCACTGTCTTCTGCCTGCGCAAAACGGGCCAAAGCCAGGGCTGGATAAATATGGCCTCCTGTTCCTCCTCCACCGATTAGAATCTTCATTTTCAGGCGCTCCCTTTGGACGGTGCATTTATTCGTCCGTGTTTTGAAATGTTTAGCAATATCCCCAGGCTCAGCAGCGTAAAGAATACTGAACTGCCTCCTGCACTGATTAAAGGTAAATTAATGCCGGTAACCGGTAATGAGCCGGTAACAACCCCTACATTAATCATAACCTGGACAGCTATTATAAATATAATGCCACCTGCCAGAAGGCTGCCAAAAAGGTCAGGCGCCCTCTGGGCTATAAGAAAACCGCGCCAGATTAACACCAGGTAAAGCAGCAAAACCGAAACAGCCCCGATAAAACCCAGTTCTTCGCCAATGACGGCAAAAATAAAGTCATTATGCGGTTCGGGCAGGTAAAAGAGTTTCTGCTTGCTGCGCCCCAGACCAGCCCCAAAAATATGCCCGGGGCCAAGAGCATATAGTGATTGGATGATTTGATAACCGGCTCCACTGGAATCAGCCCAGGGATCTACAAAAGTGAAAAGTCTTTGTACCCGGTAATCTTCCTTCACCGTAAAGTAGGCAAGCGGCGGTAAAGATACCAAACCCAGGCCGAACATCTGGTAGACAGGCATTCCTGCGAAAACAATAACCAGGGCAGTAGCGGCCAGGACAACCATGGCAGTTCCCAGGTCGGGTTGAAGCTGGATCATGAAAAATGCAATTGCGACAAAAAACAAGGGCACAAAACTGCCGGTCCAAAAACTTCTCAGGTTCAACCTGCGGCTGCTCATGTATGCAGCTGTGAAAATTACAAAGGCCAGCTTGCTGAATTCCGATGGCTGTATGTTGATTGGTCCAAAAACCAGCCAGCGTTTGGCTTCAGTTCCCAGGTCAGTACCAAAATTGCTGAAAATCAGTCCGAGTAAAACAAAGTTTAGCAATAAAACAATCAAAGAAAACTTCCTTAAGTACTTGTACTGGAAACGGGAGAAGAAATACATCGCCATAAGGCCCAGTACAACCCACATAGCCTGGCGCTTTAAAAAATAGTATGGATCACCCCTGGTTTCTTCGGCAACAACAAAACTGGCGCTGAAAATCATGATTAAACCTATACCCACAAGCAGGAAAGTAACCAGCAGCAGGATGCGATCATAACTGGCATTTGGTTTATTCGCAGCCATCAGCTGTTCCCTCCTTTTCCGCTTACAGTTCGGGTCGAATCCAGGACCATTTTTTTAAAAAGGTTGCCCCTGGCCTCGTAATCTTGAAACATATCCCAGCTGGCACAGGCAGGCGATAAAAGTACTACATCACCGGACTTCGCTTCACACCGGGCTTCGGCAGTGGCTTCTTCCAGGCTATCCATTTTTCTATAATTTGTAAAACTGGCCTGATCGGCAGCAGCTGCAAGCTTATCCCTGGTTTCACCGATCAAGAGCATCAGGCGGACCTCATCTTTAAGGATTGCTGCCATTTCACTGAAATCGCTGCCCTTTTCTTTGCCCCCGGCAATCAGGATTTTTTTGCGGCCCGGAAAAGATTGCAGGGCCTTGATCGCCGCTCCGGGGTTGGTTCCTTTAGAATCGTTAATATAGTCAACACCATCTATTGTTGCTACATGCTCAAGACGATGTTCTATTGCTTTAAAACTTCTCAAAACTGAATCTATCGATTCCGGGTCTGCTCCCAGGGCCCAGGCTGCAGTTGATGCAGCAAGGGCATTTTCGAGGTTATGTGCGCCCGGCAGAGCTATTTCTGATATGGGGCAAAGGGTCATGATTTTCTTCCCATTTTTATAAAGAGTTACCATGCCGCCTTCAACGCCAAACCCTGTTTCAACAGGAGCCGCTTTAAACCAGAGAACCCTGGCTCGCAGCTGCTCACTTAATTTCGCCACCTGCGGATCAGCTGCATTAAGCACTGCAAAATCAGAATGTCCCTGGTTTTCAAATATCCTGATCTTTGCCTGGAAATACTTTTCAATACTGCCATGGTAATCGATGTGATCCTCGGCAAAATTGAGAAATACTGCCACTGCAGGCCGGAATTTGCGAATATTTTCAAGTTGAAAACTGCTGACTTCAACAACAACGGCACCCTGGGCACTGATTTTACCTACCACTCCGGATAAGGGATTCCCGATGTTACCAGCTGCTATTACCGGCTCAATACGCGCTTCTTTAAGGATTGCCGCAGTTAATGCAGTAACTGTTGTTTTTCCGTTAGTGCCCGTAACGCCAATCAGGGGAGCCCTGATAAAAGCATAGGCCAGCTCAATCTCAGAAACTACCGGTATTTCAAGCTTTTCAGCCTTTTTAAACATCTCAAGTTCGGGCGGCACCCCTGGGCTCTTTACAATCATGGACAATTCAGGGGTAACATGTTCTTCTGGATTGCTGCCGCATACCGTTTCAATATTACTGTAGCGCTTCAATTTAAGCAGTTCATTTTCGAGCTGTTCAGGCTGTTTTTGATCGGTAACCTTTATTTTAGCCGCACCTTCCCTGTTCAGCAGTTCCACTGCTGCCAGGCCGCTGCGGGCCATCCCGACTACCATAGTATTTTTACCTTTAATCAGCTCTATCAAATTATTGCCTCCAAAGTAATTATCTTAACTGAAGATTGTAAGCAAACATACCTAAAAGAGTAAAAGCTGCCGCTGCAGTCCAAAATGTTTTTACAACCCGCCATTCCGACCATCCCTGTAGTTCAAAATGGTGGTGCAGGGGGCTCATTCTAAAAATGCGGCGGCCAAAAAACTGAAAGCTTGCTACCTGGGCAATTACAGAAAGGGTCTCTATTACAAACACCCCGCCAATAATAACCAGCAGCAATTCACTTTTAGTCAAAACTGCCAGCGCGGCAAAAGCTCCTCCGAGAGCAAGTGAACCGGCATCACCCATGAAAATTTTGGCCGGATTACGGTTATAAACTAAAAAACCGAGGCATCCTCCAACCAGGGCAGCCGCAAAAACAGCTGCTTCGGTTTTTCCTGCCAGCCAGGCAATATAAATATATCCGCTCATTGCTATGACTGATATTCCGGCAGCCAGGCCATCAACACCGTCAGTCAGATTAACAGAGTTAGTAGCTGAAGTGACAATTAAAAATATAAATAGGGGATATACATATCCCAGGTCAAAGATAATGCTTGTATATGGCAAAAATATTGTTGATGAGTAAAGATCCTGCTGATAAAGGATTAAAAGAAAGATAGCTGCGGCAATTATTTGGCCGGCCAGCTTGAAACGCGCTTTCAAACCGAGAGAACGATTATAAACAACCTTGAGATAGTCGTCCAGAAAACCGAGCAGCCCGCAACCCAGCATTACCAGGAGTAATGCGTATACCAGCGGTGACCGGCCTGCCAGGATAATACTAATTAGGGCAGCGGCAAGAATAAAAACCACTCCACCCATAGTAGGGGTCCCGGCCTTCCCGGAATGGCTGGCCGGACCATCTTCCCTGATCTGCTGGCCATATTGCAACAGCCGCATGCGTTTAATAAAAAATGGACAGGTAGCTACAGTAATCAGAAATGTTAACGCAAGGGCAGCTGTTATCTGGAGACCCATTATCCTTCCGCTCCTTCCTCCCTGATAAGCGCTTGAACAATTTTTTCCATTTGCATTCCGCGCGAACCCTTTACCAGGAGATGCCAATCCTTTTCAAGGTTAAGATTTTTCAGTGTTTCAAGAGCTTCTTCATGACTGGAGCAGTGAAAAGCCTTTAAGCCCTTATTTTCTGCTTCTTCGCTGCTAAGGCGGGTCATTTCACCAACGGTAATGAGGTAGCCAAGGCCGCTTTCCGCAGCAATGCGTCCTACCGCCCGGTGAGCATCCTCAGCTATATTCCCAAGCTCTAACATATCGCCAAGCACGGCAACGGTTTTGTTGCCACCCAGCTCTGAGAGCACATTGATTGCTGCCTGAACCGAACTCGGGTTGGCGTTGTAAGTATCGTCTATTATCACCATACCTTTTGGATCATGTAATACCTGGAGCCGCCCTGCCGTGGCTTTGCTTGATGCAAGCCCTTTTTCTATTTGCGGCAGGGACAACCCTAGGATGTAGCCGACTGTGAGTGCTGCCAGGGCATTGCCAGCAGACTCACGTCCGGGAAGAGGCGATTCAAACCACCCCTCCGATTTATCAGGAAAACGCACCCGGAAAAAGCTTCTTTCTCCCCTTTGAGACAACTTTAAGCCTTTTATATCGCCCTGGTTAAAGCCATAATAAAATGCTTTCCCCGGGTAGCGTTTTCTGACTTCAAGGAGGCGGGGATCGTCACCGTTCAAAACGGCTACCCCGCCTGAGCCGAGGTAATCTAGTAGTTCTCCTTTCGCCCGTGCAATAGCCTCAACCGAACCAAGCTGTTCAATATGAGCTTCTCCAATGTTGGTAATTACACCAATTGTTGGCCTGGCTATTTCACAGAGGGTCATAATTTCACCGGGCGCAGTCATACCCATCTCCAACACGGCCACCTGGTGACTTTGATCCAATTGCAATATGGTTAACGGCAAACCGATTTCATTGTTCAGATTGCCGGTGGTTTTCAAAACTTTATACTTGACGGACAGAACTCCCGCGATGAAATCCTTAGTAGTTGTTTTACCACTGCTGCCCGTGATGCCAATAACAGGAAGTTCGAAACTGTCCCGGTATGATGCCGCCAGCTGCTGCAGCGCTGCCAGGGAATCATTTATACCGATTAAAAGAAAGTCTTCAGGCAGCTGCTCATCTACTGGTTTGTCCAGGTGGTGAAAGGCACCGAAAGCACCGGCATCAAAAGCCTGTTTTATGTATAAGTGCCCATCCGTGTGTTCACCGGTGAAGGGAATGAAAAGGTCGCCGGTTTTCACTTTACGTGAATCAATAGTGACACCGGATAGCTGCTTGCCAGGATCGCCCTGAAGCAACTTACCCTTGCAGGCCTCGATTATTTCGCTTCCCGTCAGTTTCAAGCAACTTCCTCCTCAGTGTTCTTCCTATTCTTCTTCGTGCACCTGCTCTTCGTATTCTTCACCTTCCCCGCCTGTGTGATCTTGTGTTGGCGAGGGGCTAACCTGCAAATAGTTAAGGGAATCTTCCATGATATTTTTAAAAAGCGGCGCGCTGGTGTGCACCCCCAGGCGAGGCCCCTTGGTCACTCCGTCAACAGCAACATATAAAACCAGTTGAGGATTGTCGACCGGGGCAAAACCGAGCAAGGAGTAAATATAGTCAATGCTGCTGTAATTACCTTCTTCGTCAAGCTTTTCTGCTGTTCCGGTCTTACCGGCCACCCTGTAACCTTCAATCGCTGCTGCATAACCTGTACCGTCAAGGATGACACTTTCCATCATAT
>SL_3KL_010_SEDDRAFT_10004794_pt1 | contig 12204 bp, 4 predicted proteins | sample SodLakKL_010_SED_2_FD_10381 | JGI IMG/M metagenome (IMG submission 10381)
ATGGTATTTTCTTGTCCCGGTGTACCCAGAAGGTCACTCAGCGACTCGCCCCAGTTGTTAATATCGTTGGCGGGACCATTAACACTGCGGCGTTCCAGCGCTACCTGGTTTCCGCCCCACGACGATGGCACATAATCGATGGCTTCCACAAGTTCCCCATCGCTATTTATAAGGCGAAGCTGGTCTTCAACGGTTTGAGTCAGGCCCGGAAAGTTACTCATCTCCACCCAGGGACCGCTGCCAAAAATCTCTTCAAGCTGATCGGTATTTGTGGTTACCACAATATATTCGCCCGGGCCAATGGCCACATCAACCGCAGAGAATGCCCCTCCATTGCTGGGTGCTCCCTCCCGCCTGCGGATTTCCCAATCCTTAAGGTTAATCAGCCGGTTCGACCGATTATACAATTCCACATATCGTGGATACTCAGCAGGTGGGCGATACATAAATTCATTGATCACAATATCACCGGGCTGGGCTTCATCAAATACTGTGAAATTAAATTGTGAGTTGGCTTCAATCTGGAACCCAGCGCGCGTGTGCACATTGTTCATGGTAAGTGTTTGCTGACCCCTTGACAGGTTTGAGCTAAATTCCAGAAGTACTTCATCGGGTTCAACAATGGTTACTTCGGATGGATTAGTACCTCCTACTGAAAAGTTGCCGCTTACCGCATCTGATTCACGAATTCCGGCATTAAATATCACCCGCACCTGGGTTGGTGAATCCGCTTCAACCAAATCAGCCAGCAGCTCAAAGTTGGCATCCACTTCGTTCGGGGCACCAGGCGTACCCAAAAGCTCTGCGGGCGATTCTGCCCAGTTTTCTGAATAGAGAGGGGATAGATCAGCGCGGCGCCGTTCCAGGGCTACCCCATTGCCACCCCACGCGGGGCTGTAGCGAAGGGAGTCGATGGTTGTACCCTCATTATCTACGATCACGATATCGTCACCTCCATTCTTCAGAGCTGAGAGGTTACCCCCCGCATTTAAAATGTTGATGTCGGGAAAGATGTTAAGAAGCTCATCATTCGGAGTGATGACGATGTAGGAATCGGGTGGTAAAATGGCCTGGCTGGTCGTGAGTGTGCGGCGGGTGCCCGTGTCATTGGCCTGCTGCCAGCCGCCCAGATCAATAGCTTTATCGCTTCTGTTGTAAAGTTCGATGTAGCGGGTATAATCGTCCGGCTCATTGTACATAAATTCGTTGATCACCACATCGCCGGGTTCGGCCGGTTCAATCAGGAAATAGGTGAACGAGCGCTGCACCTCATCCAGAACATTGCCAAAGATGTCGGGAATATCGGTTGCCGTAATGGTGTAGGTGGCTCCGGAGGTCATATCATCATCCAGCGAGAGTTCGGCTGTCGACCCATCGGTAAAATTGATGTCTGTGATGTTCAGTCCGCCATCCATCGAAAAGTTGGATTCGGAGATCTGGTCAAAATCAAGAGCGCCGGTAAATTGGACATGAATTGTTTCGGCATCCAGAAAATCGGCGCTGATGAACTCCGGCCCGTCATCCAGAGGGCCGATGGTATTTTCTTGTCCCGGTGTACCCAGAAGGTCACTCAGCGACTCGCCCCAGTTGTTAATATCGTTGGCGGGAGCATCCACACTTCGGCGTTCCAGCGCCACGCGGTTGCCACCCCACGATGCGGGCATATAATCAATGGCTTCCATCAGCTCTCCATCGCTATTTATAAGGCGAAGCTGGTCTTCAACGGTTTGAGTCAGGCCCGGAAAGTTACTCATCTCCACCCAGGGGCCGCTACCAAATATCTCCTCCAACTCTTCAACATTTGTAGTTACCACGATGAATTCTCCCGGGCCAATGGCCACATCAACCGCAGAGAATGCCCCTCCATTGCTGGGTGCTCCCTCCCGCCTGCGGATTTCCCAATCCTTCAGGTTAATCAGCCGGTTCGAACGATTATACAACTCCACATATCGCGGGTACTCTGGCGGGGGGCGATACATAAATTCGTTGATCACAATATCGCCAGGCTGGGCTTCATCAAACACGGTAAAACTGAACTGCGAGTTGGCCGCAATCTGGAATCCGACACGTGTGCGCACATTGTTGATGGTGAGCGTTTGCTGGCCTTGCGGCAGGTTAGAGCTGAATTCAAGCAGTACTTCATCGGGTTCCACAAGGGTTACTTCGGATGGAATAGTACCTCCTACTGAAAAGTTGCCGCTTACCGCATCTGATTCGCGGATTCCGGCATTAAACACTACCCGAACTTGTGTTGGGGAATCCGCTTCAACCAAATCAGCCAGCAGCTCAAAGTTGGGATCCACTTCGTTCCGGGCACCCGGTGTGCCAAGCAGCTCTGCAGGTGATTCAGCCCAGTTTTCTGAATAGAGAGGGGATAAATCGGCGCGGCGCCGTTCCAAGGCTATCCCATTGCCACCCCAAGCGGGACTGTAGCGGAGTGAATCGATCACCGTGCCCTCTGCATTGGCGATGACGATATTATCACCGCCATTTTTTAGGGCTGAAAGGCTGCTGCCTGCATTCAGGATCGGGATGTCCGGGAAAATATTCAGCAGATCTTCATTGGGAGTGATAACGATGTATGAATCAGGCGGCAGTATGGTTTGATTGTTGGTGAGAGTGCGCCGGGTGCCCGTGTCGTTGGCCTGCTGCCAGCCGGCAAGATCAATTACCTTATCGCTGCGATTATAAAGTTCAATGTAGCGCGTGTAATCGTCCGGTTCGTTGTACATAAATTCGTTGATCACCACATCGCCGGGTTCGGCCGGTTCAATCAGGAAATAGGTGAACGAGCGTTGTGCTTCATCCAGAACATTGCCAAAAATATCGGGAATATCGGATGCCGTGATGGTGTAGGTGGTGCCGGAGGCCATCTCATCATCCAGCGATAGTTCGACAGTGAACTCGTCCGAAAAGGTAACATCCGTAATATCCAGCCCGCCATCTATCGAAAAGTTGGATTCAGAAATCTGATCCTGATCAAGGGCACCGGTAAACTCGGCTCGAACTGTTTCTGCATCCAGAAAGTCGGCGCTTACAAACTGTGGGCCATCATCAAGCGGGCCGATGGAGTTCTCCGCTCCCGGAGTACCCAACAATTCAGCTTCTGATTCTCCCCAATTGTTTATGTCGTTTACCGATACTTCGAGGCTCCGGCGTTCCAGCGCCACTCCATTTCCATCCCAGGTGGATGGGTCGTAATCCACGAACTCAACCAGGTCGCCTTCGGGGTCAATCAGCCTTATTCGGTCGGGTACGGTTTGTGTTAATCCCGGATAATTATTCATCTGAACCCACGGTCCTTCTCCAAAAATATCTTCGAGCTGCGATACACTTGGAGTAATCACTACAAAACCACCTGGTTCGATGGGCAGATCGACCGGGCTGAAAACACCGCCATTATTACTGGCACCTTCTGCCCGACGCAACTCCCAGTCACGCAAATTCAGAAACCGATCCGATGGATTGTGCAGCTCCACATATCGCGGGTACCCGTTGGGCGGACGATATATAAATTCGTTCAGGACAATATCGCCCGGCTGGTATACATCAAACTGGAAAAAACTGGCGGTTGAGTTGGGCTCAATTACCCATTGTTCACCGATATCGGGATTTTGGCTGACAATATTATTAACAACTATTTCAAACTCGCCCACATCGAACGGCTCGCTGAATGTGAGACGGGCTGTTTCAGAATTGGGGTGGTCGAGGCTGATCGGTGCGGTGCCATCAGATAACTGGAAATCAGAAACCGATGCCTGCGAAGTGCTGATAGGCAATGTAAATTCCACCCTGAGCCGGGTGTCGTCTTCCAGCGAAGCCGTTAAAATTTGGAATGGATTTTCGAAAGTGAAGTTAAATTGCTGCGTGCCCGAAATTTCGTTGCCCAATATATCTTCGATATTCTGATAGCTGAACGTGTACTCAAACTGGTCTTCGAGGATCTCTTCCGTTTTAAATTCCAGGGTGCGGTCATCCGAAGTAAAATCCACAGAAGTGAATACAGCATCATTATCGAGGCTGAAATTTGAAAGCTCCATTACAGAGTCTTCACTTAGCGTTCTGGAGAAGGTGATGCGAAGGGTTCTTGGTTCAGGAAAAGCTGCCGATACAACCTCGGGTGGATCGGTTGGCATGGTTACCGTGTTGGGCAGGCCCGGCGAACCGGTAAGGGCATCTTCCGATTCAGCCCAGTTGTCGCGAAACCGTGCAGGCACATCGAATGAATATCGCTCTAATGAAACCTCGTTACCACCCCAGGTATTTGTTACATAGGTCAGTTCCTCGATCAGATCGCCTTCATCGGTTCGGAAAATGATGTCGTTGGAGCCGGTCAGATTTAAACGCGGGAACTCATCGCCCTCCACAAAATTCCGCTCACCAAATTGCTGTTCAAACACGGGAACTCCCCTGGTTACCACAAGGTATTCACCGCCTGAAATCAGCAGATCGGAATCGATGCTGATATTTTCCCCGTTGATGGTAAAATTCCGCAAGTTCAGCAATTTATCCGTCCGGTTGAAAATTTCTATGTACTGGGGGCGGTCGAAATCATCGGTACGCCAGCTTGCAGGTGTGCGGTAATAAAATTCGCTGATTACCAGGTCGCCGTCTTCATACGCATCGGTTAGGAAAAATTCGATGGATGTATCCGGGTCAATTCGCCACTCTTCAAGGCTTGTAACTTCATTGATAACTATCTCTTGCCCTCCGATATCAACGGGGTCGTTATAGCTGATGCGGATGATGTTGTTCTCTTCGAGTGATGCTTCATCGGGAGAACCGGTTCCGGTGATAGTAAACCCGGCAGTTTCAAAGGAGTCCACATCCTGCGAAAAGGTGATCAAAAAGTCGGTGCGGCCCACTGTTTCAAATTCAGTTACGGTAAACGGATTATCGACTGAAAAATTAAATTCGGTATCGCCGGATAATGGCCACCCGAAATCGCTCAAAACTCCCTGGATGGATAGTTCATAATCTCCGGTAAAGAACGGGGTAGAAAATTCAAGTAACACTTCCAGTTCGTCCTGATCTGCATCGTAGATTACATTCGCCGGTTGACCGATTTCGGAATCTATAAGAAAGTTTTCTGCAATCAGTGTGCTTTCATCCGGAGTTTCATTAAATAGCACCCGAACCTGGCTGGGGCTTTCAAGCTGAACGAGGTCTACATCAAACAGGTTTTCCAGGGTAAAATCGACGGTGGTACCATCATCAATCTGCCAGTCATCTACGCTTATAATGTTTTCAATCAGCAGCTCGTAGCTGTCCTCATCAAGTGGGTCGGCAAACTGGATAACTGCAACATTGGGTGAGCCGGCCGGTATTTCGGCGGTTTGTGGTGAACCTATCCCATCAATGTAATAATTAGCAGTATTCTCGCCTCCGGAATCGATATCCTCTGTAAATGTAATCTGAAATGTGGATCGATTTAATGCATCGAAATCGGTAACTACAAACGGATTATTAACATTAAAGGAAAAACTGGTTTCATCAGATAAAGGCCAGCCAAAGTCGCTCAACACATTTTCTATGCTGAGTGAATATTCTCCGCTAAACAATGGAGAGGGAAATTCAAGAATTACTTCCAGTTCGTCTTCGGCTGCATTATAAATCACATTCTGTGGCTGGCCGATTTCAGAATCAACAAGAAAGTTTTCAGCAATCAGCGTGCTTTCATCCGGAGTTTCATTAAATAGCACCCGAACCTGGCTGAGGCTTTCAAGCTCAACAAGGTCCACATCAAACAGATTTTCCAGGGTAAAATCGACAGTAGTTCCGTCATCGATTTGCCTGTCGTCAACGCTTACAATGTTTTCAATCAGCAGCTCATAACTGCCTTCATCCAGCGGATCGGCGAACTGGATAATGGCCACATTGGGTGAACCGGATAGTACTTCAGCGGTTTCAGGTGAACCTATCCCATCAATAGAATAATTAGCCGTATTGTCGCCCCCGGAATCGATATCCTCTGTAAAGGTAATCTGAAATGTGGATCGATTTAATGCATCGAAATCTGTAACTACAAACGGATTATTAACATTAAAGGAAAAACTGGTTTCATCAGATAAAGGCCAGCCAAATTCACTCATTATATTCTCTATACTGAGGGAGTATTCTCCACTAAAAAATGGGGATGAAAATTCAAGAATTACTTCCAGTTCGTCTTCGGCTGCATTATAAATCACATTCTGTGGCTGGCCGATTTCAGAATCAACAAGAAAGTTTTCTGCGATCAGCGTACTTTCATCCGGGGTTTCGTTAAACAATACCCGAATCCGGCTGGGGCTTTCAAGCTCAACAAGGTCTACATCAAACAGATTTTCCAGGGTAAAATCGATTGTAGTACCGTCATCGATTTGCCAGTCGTCAACGCTTACAATGTTTTCAATCAGCAGCTCATAACTGCCTTCATCCAGCGGATCAGCGAACTGGATAATGGCCACGTTGGGTGAGCCGGCAGGTATTTCGGCGGTTTGTGGTGAACCGATTCCCGCGATGGAGTAGTTGGCTGTATTGTTGCCCCCGACCTGTATTTCTTGTGAAAAGGTGATCTCGAATGTTGTGCGGTTCAGGGCTTCAAAATCCGTCACAAAAAACGGGTTCTCCACTTCGAATGGAAACACGTTGGCATCTCGCAATGGCCAGCCAAATTCGCTGAGCACGTCATCAATCGTCAGCTCATAATCTCCCAGGGAGAGTGCTGAACTGAAGTTGAGCGTTACGGTCTCCTCTCCATCTGTATGATCGATGCTTTCGGGCTGAACACTTCCAGATACGCCATCCCCAGAAAGTGAAAAATTTGAGGTGAGAAGGGTTGAGCCGTCCGGTACTTCAGTAAACTCCACTTCAATGGCCGTGGAAGAAATGGCGGTGATGCTTTCCAGATCGAAGGGATTTGTTACGGAGAATGAAAGTTCCGTGTCTTCTTCGATTTGCTGGCCGAATTCATCCTCCAGGTTGTTGATGGTGATTGTGTAATCTCCATCATCGAATGGATCGTTAAAGATAAGCCGGACTACGTTATTTTCATCAATCAAAACCTCTGCTGTTGATGGGCTGCCCACATCCTGGTCTACAATAAAATTGTCAGGTATTAGTGTTGCCTCATCGACATCATTGCTGAATGTTACATCAAGCTGATTGGCGCGGGTTAGTTCAACGCTTTCGGCAAAAAATTCATCGGATTCTTCGGAGATGATAATGTTATCGTAAAAGAAATTATCAGAATTTCCTGAAGAATAAACCGATAAAATTCCAAACCAAGAAGATTCTGTGAACGTGTTGTCATTTACTACAGGTGAATCGGCTTGAGGTGAACTTGCATATCCCTCACTTACATGTAATTGCCAATCTCCATTTTCTTCTCTTGTGACCCTTACTTGATATCCTTGTCCATCTTCAATGAGCGTTTCTGAGGAAGTAATAATTGTCTGATTTCCATTATTAAGCCTAACTAGACGAAAAGGTGCATCACCATTCTCTCCAGCTCTAACAGCATAGCCATCTACCTGACTTTCATCTGGAGTAAAAATATTTATGTTTTCAATATCAGATACTAAAATAAAAAGAGAACGATTAGCATTTGTAGGATTTGTATCCTGTCTGTAATAGAATTCCCATGCACCATAAGCAGTTGTTGATGGTGCTCTGAGTTGACTTCTATTAGCTGTTCCAGATGCTTCATCATTATCCAACCTCAACAACTGATTCCCATTTTCCGTAATGAAAGTAAAATCCTCCAAATCCCCTGACCACGGCGAATTGGCCTGGAAATCTGCATCATCGGTATAGTCGAAGGTTTCTTCGAACACAATTTGTTGTGCAGTCACCGAAGTGGCAATTGACAGAAATAGTGCGATTAGTAGCAGTATGAGGCGGTTAGCAGCGATAATACAAACAGGTATTCAATAGTTTTTTTGAAAGTTCTTCTAACATACTATTTATGGCCTAATGACTCAATTTAATTTCACCAAAAAAAATCGGGAATTGTGGTTATCCACCACAATTCCCGGAAGGACTTTGAGGAGTGTGCTCAATCACTCCTCATTTTTCTCTTTGTGTTCGTGTTCTCATATGTATGAACCGAAAAAACGCAATCCCTTACAGAATTTTTTTAAAAACTTTATTTTTTTAAAAAAGCTCTCCATCGGGCTCAAGCACCAAAGGTACAGGCTCAAAAGGCACAAGCCCCACGGGGACAGGCGGGACACTTGCGCCAGTGTCGAGGAAAATACCGTATCAATTAATAGTGACATCAAACTATTTGGGTATTGGAATGTATTAAAGAACTCCCCTCCTTGTCACACCGCTTTTTGGTGTGATAGGGAGGGGATGGGGGTGGGTCCAAAAAGGCATTAGCTTCAGATCTAAAAACTTAATTTTTCAGAAAACAATTTTCTAACAATCTCGCTAAAACGGATTTTCTTGAACTTCAGATCAAATAATCACTGTGCAACCATAAAAAAAGGGTGCAAACAACAATGCCTGCACCCTTAATTTTATAAGTTTTACTGAATTAGAAAGCTCAACTATGAACTTATATATTCTTTCTTTACAAGAAGTTCTGCGTTCAGGATCGCACCACCGGCAGCCCCGCGCACGGTGTTATGCGCCATGGCGATATAGGCAGCATCCATCACATTGGCAGGGCGTACCCGCCCGATGGCTGTCTGCATTCCTTTTGCACTGTCGGCGTGGAGCCGGGGCTGCGGGTACCGCTCATCTTCATGAACGTGCAGCGGATATTCCGGCGCTGAGGGGAGATCCAAACCCGCAATGGGGCTTTTCCATTCCTGAAATGCTTTTTTCACCTCCCAAAAATCGGAGGGTGCATCTTTGAATTTAACTGTAACCGACAATAAATGGCCGTTAATCACGGGAACCCGCGTGGCTGTTGCCTGAACGGGAAAATCGGCATGTTCAATTACTCCATCTTTTAATTCACCAAGAAGCTTCAGAGGCTCTGCTTCTATTTTGGGTTCTTCGCCCCCGATCAGCGGAATCACATTCCCCAGAATATCCAGGCTTGGAACTCCGGGATATCCGGCTCCTGAGATTGCCTGAAGCGAAGTAAGCACCACGGAGTCAATCCCGAAACGGTCATGCAGCGGCTTCAGGCTCATGGCAAGCGGGATGGCCACACAATTGGGATTGGTAACAATCCAGCCTTTTCCGTCATCAGAAAATTTCTGTTTTTCTATAAGAGCAATATGATCGGGATTCACTTCCGGCACCAACAGCGGCACGGTGGGGTCAGTACGGTAATTTTTTGCATTGCTTATCACCGGAATTCCTGTCCCGGCAAAGTCTGCTTCAATTTCAGTGGCTACGGACGAATCGAGCCCGGAGAATACAAAATCCACATCATGAAATTCTTCCGATTTGCAGTTTCTCACTATCAGTCCTGATACAGATTCTGGCATTGCTACATCTTCTACCCAGTTGGCAGCTTCCTGATACTTTTTTCCGGCTGAGCGCCCGGATGCACCCAGTGCTTTTATGGTAAACCAGGGATGATTTTGAAGAAGGCGGATAAATTTCTGGCCAACCGCTCCCGTGGCTCCCAGAATTCCGACATTATAATTTGGCATTTTTAGAAATGGTTTGTGTTGACTTTGATTTTATAAAGTTTTCAAAACCTGAAAAATACGGAATCATTCAGACAATCTGTTCATCAAACAGCAGAAAATTGTTATCTTTGGAGATTGAACAAATTATCCCGGTTATTTTTGATCAAATATATTTTCCCGGGCTTTATAAATAATGCTTAACCCAAACTTCCATCATGCCAGTAACTCACTTAGACAGTCTTGAAAAAATTGTTTCTCTCTCAAAATCGAGAGGGTTTATTTTTCAATCATCAGAAATTTATGGCGGCCTGAGTGCCGTGTACGATTACGGCCCGCTTGGAATTGAACTGAAGCGAAATGTACAGAATGCCTGGTGGAAGGCGATGACACAGGTTCACGATAATATTGTTGGAGTTGATGCGGCCATTTTTATGCACCCGAGAGTTTGGGAGGCCAGCGGCCATGTGGAAGGATTTAACGACCCTATGATCGATGATAAGCAGTCGAAAAAACGATATCGCGCTGATATGCTCATTGAACAGCATATCCTCAAACTGAGAGAAAATGGCGATGCTGACAAAGCAGATGAACTGCAAAACCTGCTGGATACAAGCGGCACGCGGAAAGGATTGTGTGAAGACCTTTACGAAATCATCATGAACGAGGAGATCCGCGCCCCCGAATCCGGGGCTTTCGACTGGACCGAGGTGCGCCAGTTTAACCTGATGTTTAAAACACACTACGGTGCCGTTACGAAAGATGAGGATGATGTGATTTACCTGCGGCCCGAAACCGCGCAGGGCATTTTCGTGAACTACAAAAATGTGATGGATACCGCCCGTGTGCAGATTCCATTCGGTATCGCTCAGATCGGAAAAGCATTCCGTAACGAGGTGGTTGCCCGTCAGTTTGTATTTCGGATGAGAGAATTTGAACAGATGGAAATGCAGTATTTTGTTGAGCCCGGAACCGATGGTGAGGAGTACGACAAATGGCTTGAAAAGCGGATGGAATGGCACAAGGATTTAGGGGTTCGCGGAGAGCATCTGCGTGCAGAACCTCACCCCGAAGATAAACTGGCCCACTACGCCAGGGCGGCTGCCGATATCCAGTACAAATATCCGATTGGCTGGCAGGAAGTGGAGGGAATCCACAACCGGACTGATTATGACCTCTCCCGGCATCATGAATATTCCGGCAAAAAGATGGAGTATTACGATCAAAAAGAGCAAAAACGGTACACACCCTATGTGGTTGAAACATCGGTTGGCCTCGACAGAACCATGCTTATGATACTTTGCGATGCCTACCGCGAGGAAGAGGTGGACGGTGATACACGCACGGTGCTGAAGATGCACCCGAAGCTGGCTCCGACCAAAGTTGGAATTTTCCCGCTTATCAAAAAGCCGGAACTGAAAGAGCTCGCTTCTAAAATAGAAAAAGAGCTGAAGGAAGAGTTTACTGTGCTCTATGATGAATCGGGTTCCATCGGCAAACGCTATCGCAGGCAGGACGAAGCCGGCACCCCGTTCTGTGTTACGGTAGATTTTGACGGCCTCGAAGATAATACCGTGACTATCCGATACCGTGACGACATGAAACAGGATCGTGTGCCGGTGAGCCGTCTTTCAGAAGTGATTCGGGACGGAATAAAGAGCTGGAAAGTGATATAAGCAAGGCCTCCAGGGTTTTGCCTGCCCTCCGATGATTTAGCGCAGGAGGGGAAACCCTGGAGGTCTCAATATTTCAAACTATCTGGCAATTCAACACCTGTTTTCAACGGGTTTTTTAGCCTTTCAAAACTGTGCTTATTCTCCACTAAATACGAAACCAACAACCCCCGGGTTCACCGGGATTCTATATCGTTCGCTGGCCGGGGTATATAGAATAACAATTTTTACTTTACCCGAACCTGCACCTCCGCCTGAGCCAATAGTTCGTTGAGAAATATTCGTTATTGTTCTTTGTATATCGTTTTTTGTTCGTTCATATGAGTCGCCCGGGAAATAAGAATCCCCTGGAAAGTAAGAGTCACCCGGAAAGTAAGAGTCCCCCGGAAAAAATGAATCTTCAGAGGCCTGCCCTCCACCGCCCGGCAAAGCAGACTGAATTGTACGTGATATCACAGCAGGGCTTAATAGCCTACCCAGATTTGTCGTCCTGTTGGGAGACTCAAATGTTGTTTCATTTTGTCCAATAATTCCATTTTGCCCAATAATCAATACCGACAAACTACTCTGAATACTCCTCCTTTGTGGACGCTGCCTGGCTTGCTGAGACACTACAGGCTGAACTGTCACATTATCTGCAAGCCACCGGCTTAAATCAGCAGCAGAAATTCCCCTTTCACTAAACCGGTTTGCCAGTGAATTATAATTTCTTTCGCTTAACTCTAATGAATAAGTCAATGTTTGATTTCCTCTTTGGGCGTATGTATCATTTATCATGTATAACATGAGAATGGCAATGATTACAGCATATAGGCTATTTTTTAGCATTTTATGCACCTTTCTTTTTTGATTGATATTAAATTAACTGAAGTTACGCATTGATCATGCCGTTAGACTGGCATATTTCTGTGGTGTTGTGGATAACTTGCTCATACTGTTTAGGGCATGGCGAGTCGCTTCCA
>SL_3KL_010_SEDDRAFT_10004795_pt1 | contig 12203 bp, 8 predicted proteins | sample SodLakKL_010_SED_2_FD_10381 | JGI IMG/M metagenome (IMG submission 10381)
GAGCCGCGTCGCACACCTCGAGCAGAACACCGCTGCGGCGGGGGTCGAGCTCGACGACGAGCAGTTCCGCGCGCTCGACGAGGCCGGAGCGGCCGCCTGGCGAGAGGAGCTCGCAGCGCGGGAGGCCTGACGGCCCCTGACGGCACGTCGTCCGTCCCCGGGTGCGGCGACAGCCGCACGAACGCGACCCAGGTGTCCGCGTCCACGACGCGCCCATGCCATCATCAACCATGCCGACACGCTTCGTCGCCCGCCCATCCACGAGCGAGCCAGGCGCCCCGGACCCGCGGCTGGCCACCGGTGAGACGCTTCGCTGGGGCGTCGTCTCGACCGGGCACATCGCTCACGTGGTCACCGCACAGCTGCGTGCACTCGAGGACGCCGAACTCCACGCCGTGAGTTCGCGTGACGCGGAGCGCGCCGACGCGTTCGCCCGTGAGCACGGTGCCAGCGTCGCCTACCACGACGACGCGAGCGGAAGCGGCGTCGAGCAGCTCGCGGCCGACGGCGCGGTCGACGTCGTCTACCTCGCGACGCCGCACGGCCAGCACCACGCCCTCGCCCGCACGTTGCTCGAGGCGGGCAAGCACGTGTTGATCGAGAAGGCGTTCGCCGTCACGGCCGCCGAAGCCGCAGACCTTGCGGCGCTCGCGCGCGCTCGTGGACGGTTCCTGATGGAGGCCGTCTGGACGCGTTTCCTGCCCGTCTACCAGGCCTTCGTCGACCATGTCGTCGAAGGCGCCATCGGCACGCCGCGGTGGGCGCAAGCCGACCTCGGCATGCGCGCGACCTTCGACCCCGACTCGCGCCTGTGGGCGCGCGATGCCGGCGGCGGCGCGCTGCTCGACCTCGCTGTGTACCCGCTCACCTGGACCACCGTTGCGTTCGGTCTCCCGAGTGCGATCGCTGCCCGCGGCGTGCTCGCCGAGAACGGGGTCGACGCGCTCTCCACACTCGACGTCGGGTACCCAGGCGGTGGTCGCGCGCAGGTGACCGTCTCGTTCACGAGCGCCCACACGCGGTCGGCCACCATCGGCGGTGATGCCGGTGTCGTGCGGACGTTGGGTTCGTTGCCGAACCCCACCGGTTTCACGCTGACCCGCGGCGACGACACGAGGGAGGTCCGCGCTGCCACGCCCGCCCCCGGGTACACGTACCAGCTGCGTGAGGTGACGCGCTGCATCCAGCGCGGCGAACTCGAGAGCGCCACCATGCCGCTTCGCGACACGCTGGCGTTCATGCGGTGCTTCGACGACGCGCGTGCACAGCTCGGCGTGCGCTATCCCAACGACGAGGCGCCGCCGCCGTCTCGGTGACGCGTGCGGATCGCCTCGAACGTCACCGGACGCGCGAACAGGTAGCCCTGGCCCTCCTCGACGCTGCGGCCGATCAGCGCACGGCGTTGGGCTTCGGTCTCGATCCCTTCCGCGATGAGGGCGAGCCCGAGCCCGTTCGCGAGGGCGACGACGGCGTCGACGATGGCGACGTCGCTGGCATCCTCCGCACCGGCATCGCGGCCCAGGCCCGCTACGAAGCTCTGGTCGATCTTCACGGCGTCCACGGGCAGGTGTTTGAGTCGGGACAGCGATGAGTACCCCGTGCCGAAGTCGTCGACCAACACCCGCGCCCCACCTCGACGCAGGCGCGCGAGGTTCGCGAGGGCGTGGCCGCCGGGGGCCATGATCGCGCTCTCGGTCACCTCGAAGGCGAGGTCGCACATGGCGACACCGGCGCCGGAGACCAGCTCCTCGACCTCGAGCGCGAACGGCTCGACACCGAGTTGCATGGCCGAGACGTTCACGGCGCACGACCAATGGGTGCCGATCCCTTCGGAGCGCCACGCCGAAAGGTCGCGACACGCGCGCTGCAGCACACGTCTCCCGAGCGCTCCGATCAGCCCCGCCTCCTCCGCGAGCGGCACGAACACGGCAGGGGAGATCGGACCCTGCTCGGGGTGATGCCAGCGCGCCAGCGCCTCCACCCCGACGACGCAGCCGTCGTCCAACCGGACGACGCTCTGATACGCGACGTCGATGCCGTCCTCGCGAGCGAGGGTCCGGCGCAGGTCGTCGGTGAGCGCAGTTCGAGCACGCATGCGCGAGTCGAGCTCGGCGGTGAAGTAGGCGACGCCGCCTCCGCCCTCACGTTTCACCCGGTAGAGCGCCATGTCGGCGTTCTGCATCATCGCGTCGCCGTGCTCGGCGTCTCCCGGCGCCAGCGAGATGCCGATGCTGGCGCCGAGGACGGCCGTAGCCGACTCCAGTTCGATCGGTTCGCGGACCACCTGCACGAGCTTCGCGGCGATCGTCGCTGCGTCCTCTGGCTTGACCAGATCGCCGGCCACGACCGCGAACTCGTCACCGCCGAGGCGCGCGACGGTGTCCTCGGCCCGCACCGCTTCGCGTAGGCGGCTGGCGACGACGCGCAGGACCGCGTCGCCGCTCAGATGGCCGAAGCGGTCGTTCACGGCCTTGAAGCCGTCGAGATCGATGATCAGCAGACCCGTCCCGAGATCGCGTCGGCGCCCGCGCGCGAGGGTCTGATCCAACCGGTCGGCGAGCATCACGCGGTTCGGTAGGTCGGTCAGGGCGTCGTGCGTCGCCAAGTGCTGCAGCTTGCTCCGCTCGAGCTGGAGGTGTTGCTCGAGCGTCAGGCGCTGCAGCGCCACGGCGACCGTGCCGGCAAGCAGGCGCGCCAGGTCCACGGCTCCTTCATCGAACGCGTCGCGGTCGGAGAACGTGTCGAGGTGGAGGTACCCAAGGCGCTGGCCACCAACGTCGACAGGAACCACGAGCGTTGCCGCGATGTCACGCGTGCGCCCGGCCGACTCGAGCAGCGTCTGGGTATCGCTGGGGTGGTGCGTGTTGTCGTAGCCCGGGCGCAGCACCGTCGCATCGGCTGGCTGGACCTTGGCCAGGTCCTCGGGGGCGTACGCGATCTGCTTGAGCAGCGCCAGGTCGAAGCCGGAGGCGGCGACGTAATGGTAGTGACCGTCGTCGCGGGCGATGACGACGCTGCCGGCCTCGGCGCCCGGGACCGTGGCCACGGCGTGGTCGAGGACGTGTTGGTACACCTGATCGTCGAAGTCTCGCGCGAGGAGGTCGTTCAGGAGCGTCAGGAGGCCCGTGCGGAAGGCGTTGACGCGCGCCTCCAACGCCTCGGCCCGCTTGCCGGCCGTCACGTCGGTGCTGCGGTGGACGACGGCCCGCACGGCGCCATCGGCGTCCGTGATGGGCTCGACGCGGATGCGCGCGACGTAACTCAACGCCGGGTCGACTTCGCTCGCTACCTCGCGTTCGTCCTCCACCGTCGCCCCGGTGAAGGCCGTGCCGAGTTCGCGCTCGAGCTCCAGATCGCCCGCCACCTCGGTGAACACGTCACCGACGCTCAAGTGTCGTCCCGTGAGGCGCCGGACCCGGTGTTTCGCGCTCCGGTTGAGATCGACCACTCGACGGTCTGCGTCGATGAGGACGACCGCGTCCTCGCTGACCTCGAGGATCGAGCGCAGGTCGGCCTCCGAACGCCGCAGTGCGGCGTTGCTCTGGTGGATCTCGCTGATGTCGAGGAGCATGCCATGCCAGATCACGCCGCCGTCGCCACGATCGCTCGGATCGGCTCGCCCCAGCACGTGGCGAAGCGCGCCGTTCGCGTCGTGAACACGGAACGTGTGCTCCCAACGCGTCATGGTCGCGCCGGAGCGGGTCAGCGACGCTGCGAAGTCGTGCTGGTCCGCGGCGACGATGCGTTCGATGGCCGGCGACGCATCCTCGATGAGCGCCTGCGGATCGATGCCCATCAAGCGGCCGAAGTTCGGGCCGGCGTAGCTGAAGCGGCGCCGCCCGTCCGGCTCACGCTCGAAGCGGAACAGCGTGCCTGGCATCTGGCGCGTGACCGAGTCGAGGTGCTGGTTCAGCGAGCGGTTGGCCACCTCGGCGGCGGCGCGCGCCAACGTTGCGCCGATCAAGGTCGCGGCGGTCTTCAGCAGGTCGATCACGGGCGTTGGCCACGAGCGCGGCGAGCGCACGACGTCGAGACCCAGGAAGCCCGTCGTCTGCCCACGAGAGCGCAACGGGACCGCGAGCAAGGCGACGACGCCTTGGCGCGACAGGTGGTCGTACTCGTCTACCCGCGTGGTGTCGAGCGTCGCGATGTCCTCGATCGCGACGACGCCGCCGTTCTCGAAGCGGCTCTGCCACCCCGCGAACGATGCGATCGGCACGCGCTGCAGCGTCGCGCGCTGCGCGTCGACGCCGGGGGCGCACCACTCCAAGGTGTTGCTGGAGGTGGCGCCGTGCTCGTCGTGCTCGAACACGTAGACGCGGTCCACGCCGAGCCAGTGACCGAGGTCGGCGAGCGCCGCATCGATCGTCGACGCGGCGTCGTCTCCCTCGGTCTCGCTGAGCGCCACCGCCAGGTGCACCACGAGGTCGCTGACCGCATCCTGCCTGACCGTCGTGTCGTGTCGCTGCCGCATGCGTCGTCCCGACCCCCCGGATCGCCCTGCTCCTCGAACGAGTGTACGTGCCGCTCCTGCGCCACCATGCGCGATCGGCCACGGTGCTCCGCGTGACGCATGAAGGGATCATGACGGTGCTCGGCGGCGCCGGCTGGAGACTCGGACGCCTGCGGCGCGGTAGCATCGGCCAGCGTCGACGTACCGCCTCGCGGTCCCCGTTGGCGCGTTCCACGTCATGGAGGTCGTCACGGATGCTCATTCGTCGTATGTCGCTGGTGCTCGTCACCGTACTCCTCACATCGCTCGGCCTGGGCGTGGCCCAGACCCAGCTCGTCGTCTCGACCGTCGCCGAGGCCTCCGGCCTCGACCCCCGCCGCCTCAACGACGTGTACTCGTACCAGCGGATCTACACGATGATGGAGCCCCTCATCGTGTTCGAGAAGGACCTCGCCTACCGCCCGCGGCTGGCGACCGACTGGACGTTCAGCGAGGACGGCTCGGTCATCACCTTCAACCTGCGCGAGGGCGTCGTGTTCCACCACGGCAAGCCGCTGACGGCAGACGACGTCAAGTACACGATCGAGTGGGTGCTCGACGAGGACAACCCGAGCCTCATCCGCAACCTCTACGCCAACATCAGCGACGTGACGGTCATCGACGACCTCACCGTGCAGATCACCGTCGACCCGACCAACGTCTGGATCATGAACTCGCTCGCGCGGCTGCACATCCTGCCGAGCGACATCGGTGACACGAACGACTGGAACACCAACCCCATCGGCACGGGCCCGTTCCGTTTCGTGGAGTGGGTGCGCGACGACCGCATGGTGGTCGAGGCGTTCGACGACTACTGGGGCGAGCGTGGCAACGTCGATCGCGTCGTGTTCCGTCCCATCACCGAGGACGGCACGCGCCTGCTCTCGTTCGAGGCGGGCGAGATCGACTTGTTCCACGGCCAGGTGACGCCCGCTGAGGTGCCGCGGCTCGAGACGACCGACGGCATCACGGTCACCCGCTCCACCGGTCTCGGTCACGCGTACCTCGGCTTCAACTTCCGCAACGAGACGCTCGCGAACGACGCCGTGCGGCGTGCGATGGCGCACCTCATCCCCAGCGAGGGCATCGTCGCGCGGGTCCTGAACGGCATCGGCACGCTCGGCGTCGGCCCGATCTCGCCCGAGTCGATCTACTTCGCCGACGACATCCCGCGCTACCCCTACGACCCCGAGCGCGCCCGTGCGCTGCTCGCCGAGGCCGGTCTCGGTGACGGTGTGTCGGTTCGTCTGCACACCAACGAGAACCCGGTGCGCATCCAGATCGCCGAGATCCTGCAGTTCGAGGCCGCACAGGCCGGCATCGACATCGACGTGACGATCGAGGAGTTCGGTGCGTTCATCGACCGCATCCTTGGACCCGACAAGGACTTCGACCTGTTCATCCTCGGCTGGAGCGGCAACGTCGATCCCGACTACGCCACCTATGGCTTGTTCAAGACCGGCGGCGACAACAACTACATCGCGTACGGCAACCCCGAGATCGACGTGTTGCTCGACCTGGGCCGCACCCTGCCGCCCGGTTCGGATGAGTCGATCGCGACCTACCAGCAGATCCAGCGTCTGCTGATGAGCGACGTCCCCTTCGCCTTCATCAACAACACTGAAGAGATCGGCGTCGTCCAGGACTGGGTCGACGGTTGGAGCGTGCACCCGTACGCGTCGGCCACGTTCCAAGACCTGCATCTGGTGAACAAGACCCGCTGAGCTCTCGCAGGTCCCGTGGGCTTCGGTCCGGGGACGTTCAGGCGGCGGGCCGGAGGTACTCGGCCCGCCGCCGTTCGTGTGGTGTCCGGCAGGATCGAAGCCGCGCTCATCGGGAGCCCAGGCTCCTCATGCGGGCACTGGTACGGTCACGCGTCCGTCCGACCACCCCCCGCCTCGATCACAAGAGGAGCTTCATGTACACTCCCCATCCCCGACCACTCATCCTGTTGTTCACCGCGCTCTCCCTCGCGCTCGGAGCCGCGCTCGCGCAGACGGCACCGCCAGCGGATCCCCTCACCGACGATCCGGAAGCCGTCGTGATCGTGTTCGGCGACACGACGATCACGAAGGCAGAGTTCGATCAGGCCTTCGAGCTCGCCGCTCGCAGCACGGCCATCGGACAAGGACTGCCCGTCGACGACGAGGTGCTTGCCGAGTTCGAACCGTTCAAAGCCGGGTTCCTCGAGCAGTACGCGACGCAGCGCATCTTGGCGGCTGAGGCCCACGCCCGTGGCCTCGCGGCCACGGACGACGACGTCACCGCGGTGGTCGACGAACTCCGTGCCGAGCAGCCCGACGGTGACGCGTTCCAAGCGTGGCTCGACACGGCCGGTTACGGTGACGAGACGACGCTGCGCGACACGCTCGCCGTCAACCTCTCCGTCCAAGCCGTCGTCGACGACCTGGCAGCCGACATCGATGTCAGCGCGGCAGACGTCCATGCGTGGTACGAGGCCAACCCCGAAGCGGTCACGATGGAGGACGGCGAGATCGTCCCCCTCGAGGCTGTCGAGGACGAGATCGCTCAGCTGCTGGTGCAAGAAGCGGTGGCCCTCGAGGTCGAGTCGATCACCATCGCTGCCGGGCTCGAGCTGCACCCCCAGGGTCGCTGACCGAGCGCTTCAGGCGTCCAGCGCGTCGAGGATCACCTTCGTGAAGAGCTCCACGGCCAGCGGCAACGCTGCCTCGTCGATGTCGAAGCTGGGGTGGTGGTGCGGGAACGAACTCGCCTCACCGGCCCGGGCGCCGACGAACCAGTAACAACCCGGTGCGTGCCGCAACCACAGCGCCATGTCGTCGCCGCCCATGATCTGGGCGGCGACGATCACATCGTCGATGTCGTCGATCGCCTCGGCCACGTGACGCACGCGCTCGGTCGCGGTCTCGTCGTTCACCACCGCCGGTGACCCGTCGCGCCAGTCGACGGCGACGCTGCCACGCATGCCGGTCGCGATGGACGCCGCCAGCGCGGCGATCCGCTCACGATGCCGTTCACGCGTCGCGGTGTCGAACGAGCGCAGCGTGCCCTTGAGCTCGACCTCTTCGGGGATGATGTTGAAAGCCGTGCCACCGTGCACGCTGGTGATGCTGAGCACCGCCTGGTCGACGGGGTCGGTCTCGCGAGCGACGAGCGTCTGCAGCGCCGTGATCAGGTGCGCAGCGATCACGATCGGATCGACGGTCTCGTTGGGCTTCGCAGCGTGCCCACCACGGCCGTGCACGATCAGCCGGAAGGCGTCGGCGGCCGCCATGGCCGGACCGGCGCGCACCGCGACGGTGCCGGTGGGATGCATCGTGCTCAGATGCAGCCCCAGCGCGGTGTCGGCCTCGATGCCGTCGAGCGCTCCGTCCGCGAGCATCGCCGCGGCTCCTTGGACGATCTCTTCGGCGGGTTGGAAGACGAACACGACACGGCCGCGGAGGTCGGCCTGGCGCTCGCTGAGGATGCGCGCCACCGACAGGAGGACCGCCGTGTGCCCGTCGTGACCACAGGCGTGGCACGCGTTCACGGTCGTCGATCGGTACTCGACGGTCTTGTCGTCGGGCATGGGCAGCGCGTCGATGTCGGCGCGCGCCAGTACCGTCCTGCCGGGGCGCGCCCCTTCCAGGACCGCGACCACGCCGGTGCCGCCGAGGCCGGTCCGCGGTTCGAGACCGAACGAACGCAGCCGGTCGGCGACGATGCCGGCCGTCCGCACCTCTTCGAAGGCGATCTCGGGGTGGGCGTGCAGGTCGCGCCGCAGCGCGACGGTGTCGGCTGCGAGGTCCTGAGCGGCGGTTCGGATCGGGTCCATGGGAGCCTCCTGGGAGCGTGCCCGAGCGTACCCGGGTCGTTGGTCACTCGTCTTCGGCGTGCGCGGCCGTCGTGCCGTCGTTCGCTGGGCCGTGCTCGACCAGGCGTGCCGAGAGACGTGCCAGGCTCTCCTCGCGCACACCCGCTGCGAGCAGGTAGGCCGCGGCGCCGCCGTAGCGCCGGTCGAGGTGTTCGAGCGCCGACGCCAGCGTCTCGGCTTCGGCTCCCAGCAGTCGTGCGAAGTCGACGGGGTCGATGCCGTGTGCCTCGGCGTCGGCGACGAGCCGGGTTCGGATCGGGTCGATGCGATCGTGCGTCAGGACGTAATCGCCGACCACGTCGCCGCGTCCCACGCCGACGCCTTCCAACACGAGCGCTGCCAGGAGCCCGGTGCGATCCTTCCCGACGGTGCAGTGGAACAGCGCGGCCCCGGTCGCAGCGGCAAGGCGCTCCACCGCGAGCGCGAACGCGGCCCCGGCATGGTCCAGCGCCGCGTGGTACCACCCGCTCAGGTCCCAGGGGTCGACGGGCGGCCAGCCGGCGTCGTGAATCGGCAGCCAGATCGGAACGTGGTGTTCGTCGATGCCGTCGCGGCCGCTCAGGGCGCTGCGGTCACGCGTGCGCTCCACCTCCTCGCGCAGGTCGATCACGGTCGTGAGTGGCAACCGGCGGAGCCGCTCGGCGTCCGCTGGCGTGAGCGTGAGCAGGGCGTCCGAGCGCAGCAGCACACCGAACCTCGTATGGCCGCCAGCGCTCACGGGGAGGCCGCCGAGGTCGCGGCAGTTGACGCTGCCCGAGAGCGTCAGCACGCGCTCGACGCTATCGTCGATGGGTGGCGAGGGCATGCCCTGAGGGTATCAGCAGGTGACCTGCCGTCGGCAGCTCTGGAACGTGTCAGCCGTCGACGCCGCGCAGCGCCGGGTCGACGATGTCGCGCAGACCGTCGCCGAAGAGGTTGAAGCCGAGCGACGCGATCAGGATCGCGAACCCGGAGAAGAACGAGGTCCAACCTGAGATCAGCATGTAGTCGCGGCTCTCGGAGAGCATCAACCCCAGCGACGGGGTCGGCGGCTGCGTGCCGAGACCGAGGAACGACAGCGAGGCCTCGACCAGGATCGCGGTCGAGAGCGACAGGGTCAACTGCACCAGGAGCGGTGCCATCACGTTGGGGAGGACGTGGCGCATCACGACCCTGAGGCCGCCGGCACCCAGGGCGCGCGCCGCTGCAACGTAGTCCCACGACAGCACGGTGAGGGCCGGCCCGCGCGCCAGGCGCGCGAAGATCGGCAGGTACACGATCCCGATGGCGAGCGCGGTGTTCACGCTGCCGGGTCCGAGCACGGCCAGGACGGCGATGGCGAGTAGGATGATGGGGAAGGCCAACAGGACGTCCATGCTGCGCATCAACAAGCGGTCGGTCCAGCCGCCGAAGTAGGCCGCCGCGAGGCCCGCGGCTGAGCCGAGCAAGGCGGCGATGCCAACGGCGCCGAAGGCGACCGCGATGCTGGTCCTGAAGCCGTAGAGGATGCGCGAGTAGACGTCGCGACCGAAATTGTCGGTGCCCAGCACGTGCTGGGCGCTAGGCCCCTGGAAGCGGTCGCGGATCGACTGCTCGCGCGGTCCATGCGTCGCCAGGAGCGGGGCGAACAGCGCCGCGACCAGCACGACCACGCACAGGACGAAGCCGGCGAAGCCGATACGGTTGCGGAAGAGACGCCGCGCCATGCTGGCCATCAGGTGTACTCGACCCGGGGATCGATCCAGGCGTAGGCGAGATCGACGACCAGGTTGACGAACACGAACACCACCGTCGCGACCAGGATCACGCCCTGTGCCAGCGGGTAGTTGCGCTCGTTGATGGCGCCGATGACGAGGCGTCCGAGGCCCGGTATGGCGAAGACCTGCTCGATCACCACGACGCCGGACAGCAGGTACCCGACCTGCACGCCGATCACGGTGATCACCGGGATCATCGCGTTGCGGAGCGCGTGCTTGTAGAACAGGGTTCGCGTCGCCAGGCCCTTGGCCTTGCCCGTGCGGATGTAATCGAGCGACAGCACGTCGAGCAGGCTCGAGCGCAAGATGCGCGTGAGCGCGGCGATCATCGGCAGCGCGACGGCGAACGTCGGTAGCGCCATGCGTGCGAGGTTGCCGACGGGGTCCTCGACGAAGGGGACGTAGCCGATCGTCGGCCAGGCCGGGAGGTACATGGAGGTGACGTACAGCAGCAGCACGCCCACCCAGAACGAAGGGAGGGTGAGGCCGATGATGCTGGCGAGTCGCACGACTGCGTCGGCGCGGCCGCCGCGCGCGCCGGCCGCGAGCATGCCGAGCGGGAACGACACCACGATCGCGAACGCGAGCGCCATGAACGAGAGTTGGAGCGTGACGGGCAGGCGACCGACGATCTCGTCGGCGACGGGTCGGCCCGTCCAGACGCTGCGGCCGAAATCGCCCTGCAGCACACCACCGAGCCATTGTGCGTACTGCTGGTGCAGCGGGAGGTGCAGCCCGAGCTGCCGCCGCAACGCCTCGATGCGCTCCGGCGTGATGTCGATGTTGGCACCCAGCATGATGGCGACGGCGTCCCCTGGGATCAACCGCAGCATCATGAAGATGAGCACCGAGACCCCGAACAGGACGAACGCGAGGTCGAGCAGGCGGCGGATGACGTAGGTGGTCATCGACTCCTCAGCGCACGCGCGCGTGCCGGTCGCCGGTCAGTCCCGGGCGACCGGCACGCAGCGGCGGATGATCAGCGCAGCGTGACGCTGCGCAGGTAGCGCAGGTTCCCCGTGGCGATCTGCTCGAAGCCCTGGACCTCGGCGCGGTGGGCGCTGAAGAGCGTGCCGTAGTTCAGGTGGGCGATCGGGCCCTCGCAGGCCAGGGCGCTCTGCAACTCGGTGTAGATCGACTGGCGCTCGGCGACGTCGGCGGTGGTACGGCCCCGCTCGAGCAGCGCGTCGACGGTGGGGTCGGAGTACTGGAACACGTTCGTCGAGCCACCGGTGATGAAGGTGCGGTGCATGTAGCCGTCGGGGTCGATGTTGCCGCCGTTGAGGCTGACGAACGCGTCGAAGTTGGAGTTGCTCCAGTCCTGCACGAAGGTGCCGAACTCGGCCACGTTCACGGTGACGTTCAGGCCGGCGCGTTCGAGTTGCGCCTGCACCACCTGAGCGGTGTCGGCCACGTCGCGGCGGGTGCCGAAGGTCAGGATCGTGAACTCGAACCCGTCGGGGTAGCCGGCCTCGGCCAACAGCTCGCGGGCGGCTGCCGGGTCGTGGGCGTAGCAGGGGAACGTCTCGGTCGGGACGGCCCAGTCGGTCAGTGCCTCGGAGAGCGGACCGGCGGGGACCGCGTTGCCGAGGAAGACGCCGTCGACGAGCTCTTCGCGGTCGAGCGCCAGGTTGATGGCGCGGCGCACGCGCGGGTCGTCGAACGGCTCGCGCGTGACGTTCATGCCGACGAGCGTGTAGGCCAGCCCGGGGACCTCGAGCAACGTCACGTTCGGCGCGCTGCCGAGCGTGAGCGCCGTGGTCGGGTCGACGTCGGGGATGAGGTGGTAGGTGCCCGTGCGCAGGCCGGCGGCGCGGGTGGAGGCCTCGGGGACGACGTTGTAGCGCAGCGTCGCCACGCCCGGCTCGCCTGGGCGGTAGTAGTCGGCGTTGGCCTCGAGTCGCAAGAAGGTGTCGGGGACGACCTCGGCCAGTGCGAACGGGCCCGTGCCGACGGCGACCTGTTGCAGGTCTCCGTGCTCCTCGACGACTTCGCGCGGGACGACGTAGAGGTTGGGCATGTTCGACAGGAACGGCGCGAACGGCTCGGTCAGCGTGAACACGACCGTGTGAGCATCGACGGCCTCGGCATTGGCGACCTGGTTGAAGCGGCTGGCTTGCGGCGAGCCGGTCTCGGG
>SL_3KL_010_SEDDRAFT_10004796_pt1 | contig 12200 bp, 5 predicted proteins | sample SodLakKL_010_SED_2_FD_10381 | JGI IMG/M metagenome (IMG submission 10381)
GCCAATGACCAATTTAGCAATTTTCCGCGTCATGCTATGTTTGTGCCAACGGTATATAATATTGCTCTACATAGTGCCTCATTCCACCCCCTCTATTACACCCTGGGTGTGGATGAACTTGTATCGGTAAGGGATGTTTCCGTGCCCGCTGACAAGTTGTTTGCCATAACGGGTGATGAGCTTGAAGTAATTCCTGAAGTCCGCACTACAGGTAACCTGGCGCGCTTATTTCTTCATGGCCAAATAAGGGATGCGGGAAACTATGCCCTGGAATCAGGAGACCATGTTTTAAGAATGCTTTCTTTTAATTATGACCGGCGGGAGTCATTGCTGGAAAGTTACACTAGCAGTGAAATTAACAGCTTTATTGGGAGTTATGACAATGTCAGGAGTCATGTAATTCAAACCGGAGATATTTCCTTTGAGCGGCAGTTAGAAACAGCACGCGGTGGAAGACAACTCTGGAAAGCTTTTCTTTTTATGGGATTATTGTTTTTGTTTGCAGAGGTACTCTTGCTGAGGTTTTGGAAATAGAACTGAAAAATCAGATTGCCATAATCCAGATATTTTTTTTTACCAGACAACAAATAATTTTTAATGCTTTTTATTGAGGTTGTTTTTTTGAGTTTTAGAAAGTGAGGTTCACTGATGTAGCATGAAAATACCAGCTTGTGTGGTTATGTTGTGCTACATTGTTTTTGCTAAATTATTACCTTTGCACCGTTTGATTTTTGCCATGGTTTCGATGTCAAAGATTAATCTATAAAAGACACAGTAAATTAATCAATCAAAATAACTTTCCGGGAAAATATCAATGGACGATACCAATAACAACAATCCTGAACAACCTGAAAAATTTGACCCGGATGCTTCCGGAAACATGGATCAGCCTGGCTCTGACCCCAGCGGGGGTGAGTCGGTAACCAAAATTTCCGGGATGTACCAGGATTGGTTCCTGGATTATGCATCCTATGTCATTCTTGAACGTGCAGTTCCTGAAATTCGCGACGGCCTGAAGCCTGTGCAAAAGAGGATTTTGCATGCCATGAAAGAGCTGGATGACGGACGCTATAACAAAGTAGCCAATATCATAGGTCATACCATGAAGTATCATCCCCATGGCGATGCTGCCATCGGAGATGCACTTGTTCAACTTGGGCAAAAGGACCTTTTGATTGATACACAAGGTAACTGGGGTAATATTTTTACCGGCGACAGTTCGGCTGCTCCTCGTTACATTGAGGCACGTTTGTCGAAGTTTGCCCTGGATGTGGTATTCAATCCCAAAACTACCGAATGGAAAACATCCTATGATGGGAGAAATAAAGAACCCGTAAGTCTGCCTGTGAAGTTTCCCTTGCTTCTTGCTCAGGGGGTGGAAGGTATCGCCGTAGGTTTGGCTTCCAAAATTTTGCCCCACAACTTTGTTGAGCTTATCAATGCATCCATTGCCTATCTGAAAGGTGAAAAGTTGGATTTGTATCCCGATTTTATAACCGGTGGGCAGGCCGACTTCTCAAAATACAATGATGGAAAGCGCGGTGGAAGGGTTCGTATCAGGGCCAAAATAAGTATCCTTGACAAAAAAACTTTGGTCATCACAGAGATTCCTTATTTTACCAATACGGTTAACCTCATTGACAGTATTGTCAGCGCCAATGAGAAGGGTAAAATAAAAATCAAAAAAATTGAGGATAATACAGCACAGAATGTGGAAATCCGTGTAATTCTCGGGCCAAATATTTCTCCTGACCAGGCTATTGATGCTTTGTATGCTTTTACCGACTGTGAGGTGAGTATTTCTCCTAACTGTTGTGTAATTGAGGGGAGCAAACCACGTTTCCTGGGGGTAAGTGAGATTCTCACTATTTCTACCGACCACACGGTGAGTTTGCTGCGTAAAGAGCTGGAAATAGAAAAGTTTGAACTGCTGGAGCAACTGCTCTTCTCGAGCCTGGAAAAGATTTTTATAGAAAACAGGATCTATCGCGACATTGAGGAATGCGAAACCTGGGAGTCGGTGCTGGATACCATTGATAAGGGACTAGAACCTTTTAAAAAACAGTTTTACAGGGAAATAAACCGCGATGATATCATTAAACTTACCGAAATTCGTATCAAGCGTATTTCCCGGTATGATGCTTTTAAGGCAGATGAGGTAATTAATAGTCTTGAAGAAAAACTTGAACAGGTAAATTATAATCTTGATAACCTGGTAGAGTTTGCCATCAAGTACTTCAGAAATATCAAAAAGAAATATGGTAAGGGGCGTGAGCGCAAAACCGAAATCCGTTCTTTCGAAAGTATTGAAGCAACCAGGGTGGCTGTGGCCAATGAGAAACTTTATGTAAATAGAAAAGAAGGTTTTGCCGGTACTTCTCTGAAGAAAGATGAATTTGTTTGCGATTGTTCAGATATAGACGATATTATCGTATTCAGAGATGATGGTACTTTTGTGGTTACAAAAGTATCGGCCAAGTCCTTTGTGGGAAAAAACGTTATTCATATTGCGGTATTTGAGAAAAATGATGACCGCACTATTTATAATATGATTTACCAGGACGGTCCGCAGGGAGCTGTTTATATGAAACGGTTTTATGTAAAAGGAGTTACGCGCGATAAAGAATACAGCATAACCAAAGGTACCAAAGGCACCAAAGTTTTGTATTTTACAGCCAACCCCAACGGTCAGGCAGAAGTTGTAACAATATACCTGCGACACAAGCCCAAGCTGAAGAAGCCGGTATTTGATCTGGATTTCAGTGAGCTTGCCATTAAAGGGCGTGGAGCAGCAGGTAACCAGCTAACCAAACATAAAGTCCGGAAAATTGTACTCAAAGACCAGGGGATATCTACATTGACTGCCCTGAATCTGTGGTTTGACGAGAATGTTCTCAGGCTCAATGTGGATAAAAGGGGCAAATATATTGGAGCCTTCAAGGGTGAAGACAAAATTCTGGCTATGTTTTCTTCAGGTACTTACCGCACCATGAATTATGAATTGTCGGCCCATTTCGAAGAAAACCCTTTGATTATTGAGAAATACAATCCTGAGCGTATTATCACAGCGGTATACCAGGATGTCGCAAGTGGCCATTATTATATCAAACGCTTCCAGCCCGATCTCTCAGAAAAGTTTCAACCTTTTATACCGGAGGATGATAATAGCAAACTTGTCACAATAACAGCCGCCCAAATGCCTTTGATTAAAGTAAAATTTGTATCGGGTGGCAGAAAACAAAAACCAGATGAAGAGATCAATGTGCATGAATTTATTGCAATTAAAGGCATAAAAGCAAAAGGTAAAAGACTTTCCAGTAGCGAAATAGAAACAGTGGAATGGATGGAACCACTTGTTCCTGAGCCCGATCTCAAACCTGAAGAAGACAATGCCCAAGGGGAGCATGAAAAAGATACACAAAATAAGGACAACAATAAACCATCGGGCAAGTCTGCTGTTATTAAAAATACAGATGCAGATGATGACCTGGACGCAAAGCAAATTAAATTTGATTTTTAAAACAAGTGAAATCGACCAGGCTGTTTAAATGTACAAGTTGTTTTTCGTTATCCGCATTTTGTAATACCATTGCTTAATCAGTGAACCTATAAAAAATAAAAGGAATGAGAGATCAAAAAGTACCCGACACACAGGTATTAGACATTAATGACGATGTCAAATGGATTGGCATTTTGGATTATGATATTGTAACTTTTGATGTGGTAATGGAAACCGAATTTGGTACCACTTACAACAGTTATTTTATCAATGCAGATAAAAAGGCCATTATTGAAACCAGCAAAGAAAAGTTTTGGGATACTTACCTGGCAAAAATCAAGCAAGTGACAGATCCAGCTGATATTGAATACATTATTCTCAATCATACCGAGCCTGATCATAGCGGAAACCTGGCCAACCTGCTGGAGTTGGCTCCCAATGCTACTGTTGTAGGTAGTAGGTTGGCAATTAGTTATCTGAAAGATTTTTTGGGCAAAGATTTTAAGAACCTTATTGTCAAAGACGGGCATACCCTTGATTTGGGCAATAAAACATTACGGTTTATTTCGGCACCCAACCTGCATTGGCCCGATTCAATGTATACTTATCTTGAAGAGGACAAGTATTTGTTTACTTGTGACTCTTTTGGCTGCCACTATTGTCATCACGAGATGTACGATGATAAGGTAGGAGAATTCGATGATGCTTTCAAATATTATTTTGATGTTATTCTCAAGCCCTTCAGCAAGTTTATGCTGAAAGCTATAGAAAAGATAAGGCCCCTGGAAATTGAAGCTATACTGACGGGGCATGGCCCCTTATTGATGACACAGTGGAAAAAGTGGGTGGACCTGTCAGAAAAATATGCCAGTGAAGCACTTTCGGAGCCCGAAAAGAAACGTGTATTTATACCCTATGTTTCGGCCTATCAAAACACAGGGATGCTGGCAGAGAAGATAGCTGAGGGGATACGTTCGGCAGGTGATTTTGATGTTGAGGTAGCCGATATTGAAACCATGCCATTGGGGGATATTGATGAAAGGTTGGCCAAAAGCAAGGGTGTTATTGTGGGATGTCCCACCATTAATCAAAATATACTTTTACCGGTATACCGTATGTTTGCTTTGATAAGTCCTATCCGTGATAAAGGAAAAATTGCCGGTTCCTTTGGGTCCTATGGTTGGAGTGGTGAAGCACCCAAAATTATTAATACCATGCTCAGCAACCTGAAACTTGATGTACAGGGTGAGGGTGTATTTGTGAAATTTACCCCGCATGAGGATGCCTTTGATAAGTGTATTGCATACGGCAAAGAAATAGGCGCAAAACTAGAAACAGTTTCTTAATGTTTTAAGCGTTTGGGTATAGGAAGGATTTCCGGATCAGAAGATCTAAAATCTTTCTTACTGCCGGAACTTAAGCAGAAGGTGTTTTTCACGGACCCCTTCAGAATACAAGATATTGAAATAATTTACGTTCAATAACGTTTGTTTACTATGCATAAAATAAGCCGGAAGCATCATATCCTTATACCGGTTATACTTCTTCTTATCGTCTCTTCATGTATGCCCGGCCGCAGAGCCGCTGCAGACTTTTTGGAGAAAAAAGAAAAAGTTGCTGTTATGGTTGTACCACCGGCTTATACGCATCTGTTTTATTTTCCCTTTGATGCCGAAGAAAACAGGGTTGCTTTTGATGATCCCCAGGGTATTGATAAAAGCCACTTTCTAAAAGAGTTGGATATCGACGTGGCGGCTGAAATTTTCATGGAATCCCTTTATGATGAGCTTGAAAAGTATGAGCTCCTGGTATTTAGGCCTGAGAAATTTAATGATTTTTTATCATACGATGGACGTAGATATGTATTCACCATTGCCCAAACAGAAGTTAATGAATACGATCAGCAAATGACCGAAAGGGCCATGGTAGATAATGTGGTTTACCGCCAGGATTTTTTGCTTCGCACCATAGAGCGTAATACATGGTTCGAATTTAGCGTGGTTGATGATGATTCTAAAGAGGAAGGTATGCTGGTGCTTTACAGCAACTTTATAACTTCAGATTATGTGGATGGCCGTTTCAGATACCATGGTTTGAGCGGAGAAGTAAACTATGAATACGAATCCTATTTACTTACAATGGATGATGTTTATGACATCAACCGTTTTGCTGGTGTACGCAATGCACGCTATATTTTTGATTTTTTACTTAACCGTTATGTTCAAAAAAATGCCAGCCCCTTCCTGGTTGACCCCCTCCATTTTACCTTTAATGTAAGAAACAACGCCCTGAGGCGTAGCTCTCCCGACGCCGGATTCATTAGTCTTGAACCGGAAGAAGAGCCAGGATCATCAGAATAAAATTGAGGTCTGAAATCAACCTTGCAAACGGTCTGTTTTATCCCAAATAAGTTTTGAATATAAGGTTTTGTGAATTTGTTTACAGGGAATTATTGAAGTTCACCTGGTATAACAGATTGCTGTTACCAGGGGCCACGGATGTTATTTTCAGCGGGCCCTCACTACTTCATCATACATTTGTACATACTCATAACTATTTCCCAGGTGGTTGAGAAACCTGATAAAATCCTCAAAAGTTATAACTATGGATGCTGTATTGATGCAGGGGTGAAAACTGATGGTATCGCTTTTTTCAAGATTTTTGTCCAGGAAAACGTGCACGTGTTTTTCACTGTCGTGAATGAGTGCCAAAGGACTAACTGATCCGGGTGAAATCCCCAGGTATTTCTTCATCCTTTTGGGTGATGCAAAGGTCAGTTTTCCCTGTCTTAGTCTTTGCTCAAGATCCCTGATGTTTAGAGCCTGTGTGTGCTCAAGAATTACCAGGTAATGTTTGTTTCCTTTATGGTTTCTGAAAAACAGGTTTTTGCAATGTGTGGCATCCAGATCTTTCCAGTATTTTGCTGCTTCTTCAATGGTTGGGGCAGGGGGATGCTCGTAATACTCGAAATCTATCTCCAGTTTCTTTAGCAGGTCATACAATTGGGGATCGCCTCTCATGGTTTCTGAAAATTTAGTTTAAAGGGTGCAAAATTATAAAAACTACAGAAACCGGGGTTTTCATTTACACACCCAAAGCTCATAAAAACTCAACTTAACTTTTTGTGAATAATGCAGGTTAGTAGAGTAGTATGCTCCTCTTATAAAACAAAAAGGCTTCGCCTGATTGACGAAGCCTTTTTGAAAAGAATACTTTAGTAAAACCTAATTACGTATCTGAAGCTTTTGAACAGCAACTCCATCGGTTGTGTGCAACTGGATAAAATAGACTCCGGTTTGTAAGTTTTCCACACTAAGCCTGTAACTGCTTTGGTTCAGGTTGTCGTAGTCCCGAACAGTTCTTCCCTGCACGTCGGTTAAAACAATACGCTGGAATAATTGATCAGCGGTGATGTTAATGTGACTGCTTGCAGGGTTGGGAAAAGCCTTGAAAGTATCATTGCTGTCACCTTCTACAAGGTTTACTATCTCTTCCACGTACACTTGCTTTTCCACTGTTTGATAGCCACAATTAAAGTGGGCTGTCATAACAACATCAAAAGTAGTGGGTTCTTCGTTTTGGTAAGTGTGCGTAACGGTTGCACCAGCTCCGGTATTGCCATCACCAAAGTCCCACTCATAGCCCGCTGCCCCGTTAGTGGCAGTGAAAGTAACTGTTTTTCCTTCTAGCTGTTGATATTCAAAGTCAGCCTCCATGATGCATTCAAGGGTGACGGTGGTTGTAAACTCTGCATCAATACAGCCACTTCCTAAGGTTAAGGTTACATTGTAGGTGCCTGGCGAATCGTACACATGGAAAACATTTTCTTCTCCGGAAGCAGTGTTTCCATCACCAAAATCCCATTCCAGTGATGAGTAATTTTCGGCATGGGCCTGGAAGTATACTTCGTTATCCAGTATTTGGGTCTGAATATCAGCCAGAGGTGTTGCACCCTCATCTTCAATGATGCTCACATCGTCCACAAATATGTAGTAACGTCCCGAAATGTCCCCCTCCGTGTGGAATCCAAAATGGTATACTCCGTCTTCTTCAACGGTGAATTGCTGGGAAACATATTCGTAGGTGTTATGGCTGAATTCCGGCAGGTCAATCAACAGTTCATTCATGTCACTGTGGTCACTGCCTTCGCCCATATATACTGCCAGATTTTCTGTGGAAAACCATGAGCGGTAGTAGAATGAGATTTCATAGCACTGTCCTGCTTCAAGATAGAAACAGTCGGTTATTGCCCAGTCATTATTGAATGTATTATCACCATCATCTCCCGAGTCGGTTCTAATGGCCAGGGACTGACTGCCTGTATTAGCTTCTCCGGATCCTTCATTGATAAACCATTCGCTGGTTCCCTGGAGGCTTTGAATAGTCCAATTTTCAAACTCTTCTTCCTCGTGTTCTTCAAATCCCATGTGGTACTGAACATGCCTGAAGTTTTCAATCCACAAGGTATCATTGGCAGAGTTGAGGTCCAGTTCTGTATCGTTCCAAATTTTTAGATTATAGCTTTGGTAAGGGTCTAGAGCAAAACCATTGGAAATGGAAATCCATTGACTTTCACTGCTCTCTATATTAATATCAACGGTAAATTCATAGGTATCGGTACCATCTACTTCCAGAACAAGGTCTACCTGATTAACAGTTTGTTCTCCTACGTTTCTGATAAGCAAATCAATTTCTTCCACATCTTCCAATACGCAGTTTTCATCTTTGTTGCGGGGTACATTGTAGTTTTGCAGTGCAATATCTACATCAAATACCTGATAAATAGAAATATCATCTATATGCATACCAAACTGGTCTGCCGGGCCATAGGCGTGCCATCCAAAATAATACTCACCCGATTCATCCACTGTAAACTCAACCTCTGCCTGCATATAAGAGGGGTTATCAATTTCACCCAGGTCAAGCAATTCAATATCCATGGCCTCACCAAACTGGCCCTGACCCATATTAAGTTTGAGGCTTTCAGGGAAGAGGCTGGCCCTGTTTCTGTAATAAAAGCTGATATTATAGGTTTGTCCTTCTTCAAGGAAAAAGCAGGAGCTGAAAAGCCAGTCGTCACTTTGTGTACTGCTTTGGTTTGAAAAGTAAGCATAGGAATAATCACCGCTGTTGGCATGTGCCGGATCATCAACCAATTCCCAGGTAATGTCATCATTGTTCCCATCTTCAACCAACCATGCAGAGAAGTCTTCGTCTTCTTCAAACCCCATGGTGTACTCTCCATCTGCACTCAAATCAAATGTGGATATCACCAGTGGAATATCTTCAATGGCGTCATTACCGGGGTTTTCATCACCTTCAAGCAGGGTATAAACCGTAATATAGTTTTCTTCCTCCTGGGTTAAGTCAACGGTTGTTGAGAATGTGTGTGTAATAACATCGTTATACTCAAGGCTTTGGGTAATGGTTTCCACAACAGGTTCTTCATCATTCAGCACGTAAGCTACATCAAAACCGGAAATGGTTTGTTGGCCAAAGTTCTTTACTTCAATGGTTACAGGCTCGTCGTTACCCAAGGCACAAAGGTTACCCGGATCCAGTAATCTTGTAACACCGGCATCAAGGTCGAAAAGGTTTTTGATGTTGATATCCGTAATATGGATAATGTATTGTTCGGGGTCACTTACCGAACCGGTGGTGGCGTAAAAGGCAAGAATAATATCTTCTCCGTCGTACTGGCCTAATTCAAAAGTGAAAGGTTGAAGCGATGTTGTCAGGTTGTCTTCCTGTGTGATAGCAGCTGCCTCTTCCCATGTTTCACCACAATCGGTTGATATCATAATTGCCAACTTGTCATCGGAGCCCATTTGCTGGGGGCCTTCCCAATATTCAATAGCAGCACGCATTTCAACGACAAGATTTTCAGTGGCAGTAAATTTGGGGCCTACCATCCAATCTTCTGTGCCAAGACCTGTATAGAACACATTGGCTGTTCTGGCATCATCATAGCTGGCTCCCTGCCAGTCTGTATTCATGGCTACAATGGGGCGCCCTTTACCTCGTGCTTCGTACCATCCCGGATACACCTCACTGAGGTTACTGGAAAAGAAACCCATAAAATTCATAAAAGGGAGAGGTAGTTCAAGGGGTTCTGCATGGGTAAATTCTGCTTTGGGCAATTCATCATTGTAATTGTAGGTATCACCGGGTAATTCTGTAGATACCGATAGGGTGTATTCTCCATAGGGCGGATTTTCAATATACCCCACAAATAATTCACTCTCTTCACCAGGTTGCAATGTACCTTCATGCACTGCATAGAGGTTGGTGTTGAGGGCACCACGAACCCTTACCCTTACGGGTATTGTGGAAACAGCTTCATAGCCGTCGTTTCTTACTGTAACTGCAACAGGAGTTTGCTCTTGAAAGCACTGATTTTCTCTGGGTGAAATTAACTCCACGGGCATAGCATCCAGGGCGTGGGCATCTTTTATTTCAATGTCATCNAGGTGAAATGCACTCAGGCTGTTGGCTTCCTGTCCGTTGGTTGCATAAAAGGCAAGGTGAATAAGCTCCCCTTCAAACTCACTCAAATCAAACTGGTACATTTCCAGTTCTGTGGGAGGAGGATTTTCCATCTTAAAGGAGTGGATGGTGTGGGCAAAATCAAACCCCTCCTGGTCGGTAGATACCATTACGGAAACACTATCATTATGAGAGAAGTTCCCTGGTGCCGGGTCGTCCCAAAAGCGGGTTAATGCCGCCTTAAATGTTACTTTGGTGTTTTCAGTAACCAAAAACTGAGGGCTGATGATCCACTCATCTTTTATGCCCATATAGTCAAATCTTACTGTTGCTGTAGCAGTGCCAAACAGCACATCTCCGCGGAAAAATGCACTTCCGGCTTGTACTGGCTGAAGATACCCTTTTCCTTGTTGCCAACCAGGGTAAATATCTGACAGGTTTAGTCCGTCAAATTCTTCAAAGTCAACAATTTGAGGTAAATCCTGGAGGCTGCCATCACGTGGTGCAAGTTGGGATTGTACACTCACAATTCCGGCAAAAAGTAAAAATAATAGGCTAAGCGTAATTTTTTTTTGCATAATTTTGGTTTTTAGGTTAGTAAAGCTAAGAATCTAATATGTAAATTTGCTTTTGGGAAGGTATGTATATTGAAATCCAAAGTTAAGTAAATATTCCCCCCAATAAAGCAGATTAACCTTTATTAAGGTAGTATCATCGTGGGTATAACAACAAAATTTGGATTTCCTGTGTTAACCTTTAAAAGCAATAGCTCATATTATTAATCCCTGTTTTTAATGCTAAAATCTTTAATTAAAAAGTATTTGCTGTGGATTCTGAAAGCAGGGGCATGGCTTATTGGCTCTTTATTGGTTTTATTTTTAGTTGTGAGCCTGCTGTTACAGCTTTCTTCCGTACAAACTTTTCTCATCCAAAGGATTACTACTTCCATTTCATCCCAAACAAACACCCGCTTTGATGTTGAGAGGGTTGCCATCAGGTTTCCCAAATCTGTCGGACTGAAAGGTATTTATGCTGAAGATACCCAGGGAGATACATTGCTGTATGCAGGAAGTATTTTTGTGGATGTGCGGCTGACATCCCTGCTGCGGCAAAAAGTAGATGTTAACCTGCTGGAGTTGAATGATGTGGTGGGTAAGATGATAAGAGAAGAACCGGATACGGTATATAACTACCAGTTTTTGATAGATGCTTTTGCCGATGAAGAAACCCCTGAAGCTGACTATGAATCCGAAGAAGCAGAAAATGGCTGGAGTATTGACGTTCGCAAGATTCATTTGGAAGACATCACCTTTGATATGTACGACCATACCACCGGTTTGGATTTGCAGGCAGGCTTGAAAAAATTCACTACCGACTTATCCCAGGCCGATTTGCTTACCGGTAAATACCACCTTGGAGCTACTTTGTTGGAAAGACCCGAGGTGCAAATCCAAATAAATAAGCCCACAATCCCACCTGAACCCACTGAATCAACCGGAATGCCCCTGTTAAATCTGGCGTTGGCAGAATTAAAAATAGCACACCCGGCTTTCTCTTTTACAGATTACCAGGGAACCTCAATGGCAGTGCAGCTCGAGTCATTGTTGCTTATTCCGGAAAATATTGAGTTACATAATTATTTAGTGAAACTGCAAACACTGACACTTGAAAAATTGGTGGCGCAGTTTGATTTTCCTCAAGTAAACGGACAGCACGATTCGGGAAAAAAGCCCCTTGAAGAGGATTCCGGGGACACTACGGATTTTTCATTCCGCTTTGCCGACCTTATGGACTGGTCCATTGGCGTTAAAGAGTTTTCTGTGAAGGAATCTTTCTTTCAGTTGGTTCAAGATGGGTTTACCCCGTCACCAGGTGTTTTTAATCCGGAGAACCTTAAGATTGACCATTTGAATATGGCTCTGAGTGAAGTGTTAGTATCACCCGAAAACGTGCGGCTACACCTTCAGAATATAAGCATGAACCTGGGAGAGGAGATGAAAATCCTGGAATTCAGTGGTGATATTGAGCTTGGTGACCAAACACGTATTGAGGACTTTTTTCTTCACACCGGGGAAAGCAAGGTGGGTTTTTCATTTGCCAGCAACAACAACTTTCTCCATTTTGCCCAGGATGATATCTTGAACTACCACCTGGACTTTAGTTTTTTGGAAACACACATACAAGAAGATCTGGCTTATTTTATGCCGGTGATGAA
>SL_3KL_010_SEDDRAFT_10004797_pt1 | contig 12197 bp, 7 predicted proteins | sample SodLakKL_010_SED_2_FD_10381 | JGI IMG/M metagenome (IMG submission 10381)
ATATAAAAGCCCACATGAATCACATTTTACTAATGCGAAACCGTTCTCTTCAGTATAGAATTTGGTTTTTTCTTCACCGCAATTGTAGCAATCGACTGTTTTCATTTCAAATAAGTTAATAAGTAAGTATTAATAGAAACTTGATTTTAAGGTTATGAAATAAGACCATTACTAGTTGTTTTTCATTTTTGGTTTGCCCTGTAATAAAAAATTATTTACTTACTCATTTGAATACCTGGAAAAATACTCTTCAATAACCGGAAATACGGCAGCAGCAGTGTTAATCCCCCCGGCTCTTGGAAGTATTCCGGTATTGACAACCAGCATATTCTCAAACCAGTTTAGATATTCGTTTAATGAGCCAAAGCCGTTAAGCATACCATAAGGGTGATAGGTGTCCTCACATTTTGTTACATGAATTGTGTCGTTTAATTCCTCGTAATCAATATTATGCCGGTCAAGAATATCTTTTACAATAATTCTTATTCTATTATATAGATCCGAAACTTTTTTATCGGTAACAAATTTTAGGTCCAAACCTCTTTGGCCATAGGCATCAAGGGTGTCGGAAAGGGTGATATTAGAATTCAGTGTCGGGTTTTCTATATCGATATCAATTTCCCATTCATTTTTATAAATATAAATCTTTTTGTTTACCAGTATTGACCAGCCAAAGGCAATAAAAGAAGGAAGATCAAGTATTACCGATTTCACAAGGGATAAACTCCACTCTCTCTTAAAAAGAAGGGCTTTAAGATTTTGAAAGAAAGGAAAATTTGCATTAAACTTCGGGTTCACATAAAAGGAAACATTTTCAATTTCTCCAATAATCCTTTTAGTTATAAGCGATGTTCCTTTGACCCTGAAAGTAAAGTCATTTTCGCCTATTTTGGCGGGTCCTTTGACAAGAAACATTTTTGTTGACAGATGGTCGGAAAAGCTTACATGTTTTTTAGGAATAAGCTTTGATTCCAGGAGAATGCGAAAACTTTCAAAAGCACCGCAACAAAGAAAGTATCTGTTAAAAGTTGCATAACACTTCTTCCCGTTTTGGTTGTATTCAAGTCCTGTTATCTTTTTACCTGAATGTAAAATTTTAAGAACACGGGTATTTGAAATAATTTTGAGATTCTTCATTTTGTTGATACGGAAATACTTAAATAAATTTCTTCTGAAATATCCAAGCCAAAACCCGGTTTTAATATAAAGCCCGTTACCAATATGTTTTTCTTCAAATTCAGTTCGTATATTGAACTTATTAAATACCTTGTCTCTGTATTTTTCGTCAATTTTTACAATATCTTTTAATAAACCGGAAGGATTTTTAAAGTCGTTTGATGAAAAGGTCAGCAGCTGGCCTCCCCATTTTGCGGAAGACCCCCCAAAGCCAAAATATCTGCCTTCGGAGGTGCCAATATACGGGTCTTTTAATATATTGGTTTTATATCCGATTTGTGATTCGGTTTTTATTTTTTTTTCGCCTGCTTCAAAAACAGTAATATATGACTCTGTATAGGTATTTTTTATAATATCCGCAATGTAACTACCATATGTACCTGCTCCAATGATGCAAAAAGAATTTTTTATGAAGCTATAACCGAGTTCAAATTCTGTGTTATAACATTCGTAATTTGTGTGACGAAACAGAGACCTGACTTGTTCCAACTGGGATGAATTAAAGAAACCTGTTTTTACGGCGATTTTTGAAACACCTGTAACTAAAAACCGGTTTAATGGAATGGTNATTTTATATCCTTTGCCGGCGAGAAAATCTTTTTTTGTTGAGTTATTATTCTCGAACATCAGGTAGACAGATTTGCTGCACCCTGTGTTTAATATTTTCAGAATTCCTTGGTGTAATCTTTCCCTTCTTATCTTTGCCAGTGGTGTTTTTTTGTTTCCTAATATTAACGCTACTTTTGAAAACAGGTGTATTCCAATTCCGCTGATTCCGGAACCCCCATCCGGAGTGTATATAAAACCAGGCCTGATGAATGAAACCTTATATGGTTTTTCAAGGGATATCAGAAATCTGTCAACTGCCACTTTTATCGAAGCATAGCTTCCTTTTTTTAAATGATTATTTTCAATATCAGTTGTTTCATTTACACTTGATGCCTCCCAAGGATAGCAGCTTACGCTTGATATTTGTATTAGTTTCTTTACTTTTCTTGATTTGCAAAATTTGTCCAGTTCCTCTATGTAGCCGATGTTTTTATTTACTGATTCGTTTTTGATTATAATAAAGTTTATTACAATGTCATATTCATTCAACAGTTCCTTGTTTTCAGAAAGTTTAAACACATCACCGGTGACAAAATCTCCATTTCTGGATTCATACCCTCTTGAAAAACAATCGGTTTCTAACCCTTCTTTTGTTAGCAACTCATATAAACCATTTGCAGCAAAAGATTTTTCCCCAAGTAATAATAATTTCATGTTGGTTATATTGAGATTTTATTTATTGGCAATTTGTTGACGAAAAAAAAACCTTAATTGATACTTGAAAAATAAAATATTTCCGATAATATACCTTCTCCATAGCCTGCCAGGCTCATTAATCAACCTGTATAGCCATTCCATATTGATTTTCCTGATCCATAAAGGAGCACGCTTAACCCTGCCTGAAAGGAAGTCGAGTATAGCACCTCCCGCAATGATTATCTTAATATTCTCAAGTTTATCCCTGTTTCCTGATGCCCATAGTTCCTGTTTGGGTACTCCCATTCCCAGCACAAGCAGTTCTGCCTCTGAACTGTTTACTTTTTCAATCACTTCTTGTTCTTCTTTTTTACTGAAATAACCGGAAAGGCATCCGGTTATTTGTATTTCAGGCATACGATCTTTTATCATTTGAGATGCCTTTTCGGCTACGCCATCCTTTCCGCCCAGGAAAAAGACCTTTTTTCTGTTATTTGCCGCAAGTGATAATATTTCAGGGATCAGGTCGGTGCCGTTAAGATTTTCCATGATTTTTACACCTGCCAAATACGAGGCAAGTTTTATCCCTATGCCGTCATTAAGCAGTAAATCTGAGTTGTTCAGTGCTTTCCTGTATTTGAGGTTTTTCTGGGCAATGTTGAAACAGTGTGCATTCAGGAAAAAGATTGTATGAGGTTTGTCTGCATTGAATAAATTGTTGCAGATGCAAAGCACGTTTTCTTTGTCGGTTAAATTGAGTCTGATATTATAAAACCCAATTTTCAGGGGCGACTGATTTATATCGATTTTATTTGATGTAACTATCATTGATCAATTACATAAAGGCAACCTTTTTCCTGAAAATTTCTTTGTACCACGGGTTATCTTTTTTTACATAGGCATATTTTCCGTAACCAAGCCTGTCTTCTTTGTCATCATTCATTACAATATAAAGGTTGTCTATCTTTTTATCCTCAATATCTTCAACATTAACACTGAAAGCTTTTTTCTTGGTGTAGCCCATCCTGGTCACAAAAAGCTTAATATCGGAATAGTGCATAAGCATGAATGAATCTGTTACCAGTCCGTATGGAGGAGTGTCAAGTATTATGTAATCATATCTCTTCCTTAATTCATCAAGCAGTTCTGAAGTTCTATTGCTTGAGATAAGCTCAACCGGGTTAGGAGGGATCTGCCCGGATTGAATAATGTCAAGGTTCGGTATCTCTGATGGTATTATAATATCATCCAGGCTTGCCTTATTTATAAGATATGAACTGAGACCTACCAGTTCATTCGCATCGAATACCTTTATATACCTGCTTGGGTTGCGCAAATCAAATTCAAGCAAAATAGTTTTGCTTTTGGAAACAGCAAAGCTTGATGCAAGGTTGATCGCTGAGAATGATTTACCCTCCCCTGGAACAGATGATGTTACAAGGATGATTTTGTTGCTTTTACCGTAAAGGTAATAAATAATATTGCTTCTCAGTATGTGGAAGGATTCGGAAATAGGTGACCTGGGGTAGTGTTTTATAATGTTTTGTTCCGGGTTTTCATTATGAAATACAGATCCTATTACCGGGAAACCTGTAATAAATCTTATATCCTCTTTCTTTGATATGCGATTTGCTATAGCTTTCTTCAATAGAATAAATCCGGAAGGGACTGAAAATCCGGCAAATATTGCGAAAAAGAAAATCAGTATGGGTATCGGGCTGGCGACACCCATATATCTTGGTGGTTCAATTACCTTTGCGTCGGGCAGTTTGGAGGCTTTGATTATTTGGGCCTGGATCCTCCTTTCAAGAAGAGATGTATATATTGCATCGTTAAGATTGAACCTTCTCTGGATGCCGAGCATTTCTCTCTGGGTGGCAGGTAACTCGGAAAACTCACGATTTAGCTCATTTATTTTTTCGTTCAGGTCATCTATTTCCTTTTGTGTTGTGCTTATTGTAAAGGTAAGGTTGTCAGATATTGCATTCTTGAGTGTTTCAATACTGATATCAATTGTCTGAAGTCTGGGGTTTCTCAGCTGATCCTGACTTATTATCCTTTGTTTTTCCGAATTCAGAACAGTAAGCTCCTGGATAAGGTTGTTCAGTAACGGATCGGGCAGCCCCAGGGAAGAGGGGGCGAGAATTGTGGAAGAGTCCTTGTATTGAATGAAATGATCGTTCAGCTGTTGCAGGTGGTTCAGCCTCCTTTGTGCTTCATCGCGCATATTGCGCGAAGCATGAAGCTGATTGTAAACATTCTGAGCCTTTTCCTCTATGTTCATAACACTTTGGGTGCTTTTCAGGTTTTGAAGTTGCCGTTCTGAAAGACTCAAGTCATCGGAAACATCAACAAGCTGTCTGTCTATATGCTCTATTGTTCTGTTAGCCATATAGTTGGCTTCCTCAATATTTTTTTCTATATATTTATCAATCAGCTTATTAAGGAATGTTATCCCCATGTTAACATTGCCTCCCTTGTAATAAAGCTCGGCCATTGTTGATTCCATGCCACGTGCATCAATGCTAAGAGCCCCTTTAAAGCTTGAAGCCAGTTGGTTGAGATTATTGAACCTGAAGAAAAGGTCTCTTCCAACGTGTTTTTCGGAATCGAAACCTGAGCTTAATAAGATTGTAAATGAAGACCCCCCGGTTTTAATCTGGTTGCCAAACCTGAATGCGCCGTCAATGAGATATTCACTGTAGGCAACTGTTCTCTCATTTTTGATATCAAAGAGGCCTGCTTCCTCGCTTTCGGCAAAAAGATGGAAAGTTTCATTATCAATTATCCTCAGATGAAACTCAAGGTTGACGGGTTGAAGATGTTCCTCGTTAGGTATTACAATAAAGGGAGAATCCTTGTAAAGGGTTCTCCTGCTGAATTTAAATCTTTTTGGAACCCCTCCCTCCTGAATAAAGTATGAAACTCGCATGTCCATATCATCAACAACTTCACGTATAAGTGGGAGCGACTGGATGAAATATATTTCATTCTGGAACGATTTGTCCTGTATCATAAAATCAAATGCCCTCAGTATATCATCGGAACCTCTGCCGAAATTCTGCCCCTTTTCAACACGCAACAAAATAGACGAACTTACTCTGTAGGTTTTAGCGCTGTATTTAAGATAGAACATTCCCGCCGCTATTGCCATAAATAGGCATATTGCAATTATATACCAGTATTTTAGCAGGTCTTTAGATACAGCAATCAAGTTGTTTTTTAAAATATCATCTGAATCTTTCATGTTAACAGCCTTTTTATTTTATAAAAGTTAAAAGCATTACAGCAGTTGTAATAGCTGAGAAGATCAGGTTGTAGGGAACTGTCCTCATGTCAAACCTTTTTCTTCCCAAAGGTTCGACATAAATAATGTCGTTCGATTTTATAAGGTACCATTCCGATTCCAGTAGGTCATCGGAAAGAAGATTGACATGATGCTTTCTCTTTCTTGTGCCATCTTCTCTTATAATCAGCACATTACTGCGGTTGCCGAATTCAGTTATGTCGTTTGCATATCCGATAGCCTGCATTATGTTTATATTTTTATAGTTAAACATATATACGCCCGGACTGTTCACTTCGCCCAAAACTGTTACCTTTGTGTTTATAAATCTCATGTATACCGAGGGGATAAATAAATATTGCGCAAGATCTGCCTCAATGCTGTCTGTAGCTTCTTCGAGAGTGAGATTTGCAAGTACTATCCGCCCTATATAGGGGAGTTTTACGGTTCCGTCATCACTTATTGTATAACTAAGGAAAGTAGGATCGTATACACCTCCCGGCTGGCCCTGTGCTACAAAGCTGGTCCTTTCTTCATCGGCGCTGGTTATTCTTATGTATATCTCGTCTCCAGGCCTTATAATGTTGTCTATTTGCTGGCCTTCAAAAAAGGTGTCTTCAATGTCCACATCCTTTTCCGATTGAACATACGCGAGCCTGCTGCGCGGAACACATGAGGAAACAATAATCAATGCGGTCAATAGGGATAAAAGGATTTTGGATTTGTTCAAAGTAATCATGTTACGATAGGTTTTTCTGTGAAATGCTTTATTTATTTATTAAAAAAATCAAATTTGCATGGAGAGGCGATATGGAATATTTGACTAATAAAAGGCCCCTTTGGGAGATTTTATTAAAGATTTTATTCAACCCTGATAGTCCATATAATCACCTTCCAGCGGCCATGAAAAAAGTGCCGATTGTTTTAAAAAACAATTTAACATCCTTGCTTATAGTCCAGTTATCTATATAGCTCAGGTCCATTAATATCCATTGCTCAAATGTTACCTCGTTACGATTGGGGACTATTTGCCATGTGCATGTAATCCCCGGTTTTACAGACAACCTTCTCAACTGCCAACGTTTATATTGCTTGACTTCAGTTTCAAGGGGAGGGCGTGGGCCTATTAGTGACATTTCACCCATTATTACATTGATTAGCTGGGGGAACTCATCGATACCTGTTTTCCTGAGAAATTTGCCGAACCTTGTGATTCTGGGGTCATCTTTTATCTTAAAAGCAGGGCCGTCCATCTCGTTCTTCTGCTTCAGCTTTTCAAGCATCTCTTCTGCGTTTGAAACCATAGTACGGAATTTGAAGAGCCTGAACTTTCTCCCGCGAAGGCCTATCCTTTCCTGTTTGAAAAAGACCGGGCCGGGGGAATCCAGTTTTATAGCAAGGGAAATAATCAAAAAGAAGGGCAGCAATAAAATTGCAGCTATGAGCGAAATGTAAATATCTCCCATTGTTTTCAATATGTATGTTACTTCATGGGAAGGAATGTCTACAAGTGTCAGGTTCTTTTGGTTGTTAAGGGTTTTAAGCTGCAGTTTTACAGGATCAACAGGTGATATGGATGATTGCAGTCTGAATATCACACCCACCTCGTTGCATAATTTGCCAATTTCGTTTATTTCATTATCATCCAGGTTGCTTTTGCAGTAAAGCACTTCATCAATTACATTCTCGTCGAGCATCTTTTTAATATTTTGAGTTGCCGGGTAAATTTCGATATCATCTCCGTACTTTCCCTTAATTTTTTTTGATCCTGTAATTATTGAGTTTATTTTGAATCCCCAGTCTTTTTGACTTAATAGTTTTTCAATAATACCTTCAGACCTTCCGTCAGCTATTACTAGGACATGCCTCAAATTATGGCCTTTTGCCCTGTAAACCCTTATCATGTGTATCGCAACAAGCCTTATTGACAAAGTCACAACCATACTCAAAACAACATATGTTAAAATGAAAATTACAGGGATTGACTGGAGGTTTAAAACGAATTTAAGGACAAGTAAAACGGTAAGCACAATGAAGTTGCCTCTTGCAAAATTTATAATTACAGAAAGATACCTTTGATTCCTTGGTAAAACCGCCATTGATGTAACCTGTGAGAGTACAAACCAGGAAATCAGGATGATAAAAATAAAAATTGTGAACTCTGACAGGTTGAATTGCCAGGAAACATTATAATAGTCAAAATGTGTGAGAAAGAACACTTTAAAATAGGATTGCAATGTGAGCATCAGTTCGGAATGGAGGATAATCTGTCTTGAAACCAGATATGAAAGCGGAATACAAAAAATGACAGCCAGGAACTCAATAATATCCAGAATATCCGGCAAATTATTGTTACCGGTTTCAGGTCTGAGATGGTTGTTATTCAGGGGTATGTTTGGCTTAAACATTATCTGAGGATGTTTACTATCTGTTTTGTTTTTATACAAATTACACAATAACAAACATTACAGGACCATATTTGATTAGATAATTTGATTACTTTTTATTAAATGAGAAAGAAGATACACCAATGTTGAAAAAATGTTGACAAGATGCAAAACAACAGTTAATCAAATAGTTATAAAGCAGAAATTAAATTTCCTTAATAGTTTATATATGTTTATGTATTGTTTTTGTTTGTTTGTCAAAGAAGCCACTGTTTACGGGCATTTTGAAAGGGATGTCTGCCGGTTTTCCTGAAAAGTGTTATTTGTGGCTAATTCAGAAGAATTTAGGAAAATGGGTGTTGAAATATTTCAACTATTGAGAAAAATTCACCATATTGCCTGATATTTTATTAATTCAAACCAACACACATGAAGCAGTTCTTATTGTTGATTGCTGCATTGCTTTTTGCATTGCCAGGATATTCCCAAACAGTTGTACAGCAGATAGATGAGCTTGTCAACGATTATCATGAACACAACAACTTCAACGGGGCTGTTGTTGTTGCCCGGGATGGAGAAATACTTTTCGCACGTGGTTTTGGTTACGCCAATTACGAACTGGGCGTTGAAAACACTAGTGATACCAAGTTCAGGATTGCATCGGTTTCGAAGCAATTTACTTCAATGCTTGTTATGCAGAAGGTTGCTGAGGGGAAAATGGACCTTCAGGCTACAATCGGGGATTATTTTCCCGGTTATCCCGAGCCACAGGCAAGCAAAGTCACCATTCACCACCTTCTTTCACATACTTCAGGATTCCCTCATTATGCGGCTATACCCGGATTTTTCCCCGGCTACAGTCGTCAACCGTGGGAACATTCCGAGTTTGTGAAGCTGTTCTGGGAACTTGAACTTCAGTCAGAACCGGGCGAAAGATACAGTTACAGTAGTTTCGGATATTACCTGCTTGGCCATATCCTAGAATTGGTTTCAGGGAAAGATTTTGACAAACTTTTGGAGGAGAGGATACTTCACCCTCTTGGAATGTATGATACAGGTATAGACGGTCATATAAGCATCCTTAAAAACAGGGCAAACGGATACGACCATTCCCTTGCATCACTTTTAAATGCAGAGTTCAGGGATATGTCAACTGCACTTGCAACAGGCGACATGTATACAACTGTCAGGGATATTGTGTTGTGGGATAAAGCTCTTTATGACAACACTTTGCTGGATGACAAGTATCAGTCGCTTATTTTCACTCCGAACCTTTCAAATTACGGCTACGGATGGTTTGTCAGGCACAATGAGATAAATGATGACCTGACTCTCCTCACACACAGTCATTCAGGCGGAACAAACGGATTTAACTGTCTGACCACCAGGCTGCCTGAAGACAGGTATCTTATTACCGTTTTGTCCAATGCAAGGCCGGGTCCTACCACTTCAATTACAAACAACATTATAAATATACTTTATGATCAGCCTGTTGTGTTCTCAAGATCATCTGCAATTGCAACTGCGCGTATAATGGAAGAAGAAGGAGTGGAGAAGGCTGTTGAACATTTCCGTCATCTTTACCATAACCATTCCGAAACATACGATGTAAGGCCAGGTCAGCTTAGCAGACTGATCTCTGATCTTATTAGTCTTGAGAGGGCTGAAGAAGCTGTAGAGTTTGGGAAACTGGCTGTTGAACTTAATCCGGAATCTTCAAATGCCTATATGGTGGCAGGCGAAGCATATCAGTCCGCCGGGGAGAGAGAAATAGCTGTAGAACATTATGCAAGGGGGCTTTTATTAGATCCCTCTCACAGGGGCATTCTGAACAGATTGAGGCGGCTGGAATAAGAACGGGAGTAAAAAATTGAATATGAAACGAACATTTCAGCAAATAGGCTGGAGATTGCAGTTAATTGTATAATTGTTAGACTCAATTCATTTATAAATTTAAATTTTAAAAAAATATGAGAACAGTTTTTATATCATTTATTGTGCTATTGTTTGCAGTTGCGGGCTGTAAGGATGCAACTGAAAGGAAAATTGATGAGCTGATGCAACATTACCAGGAAAATGATCTTTTTAACGGTTCAGTTCTGGTTGCAAAGGATGGAGAAATAGTTTATGCAAAGGGTTTTGGGTATGCCAACCATGAGCTGGATGTAGAAAACACACCAGTAACAAAATTCAGGATCGCCTCGGTTTCAAAGCAGTTTACTTCAATGCTGGTGATGCAGATGGTTGCAGAGGGAAAAATGGACCTGGATGCCACTATCAGGGAGTATATTCCTGACTATCCCGAACCTCAGGGAGATATTATAACAATTCACCACTTGTTATCACACACTTCCGGATTCCAGCATTATGCGGGCATCCCGAATTTCACTCCAGATTACAGCCGTCAACCATGGGAACACAGGGATTTTGTGGAGCTGTTCTGGGACCTCGACCTTCAATCTGAACCGGGGGAAAGATACAGTTACAGCAGTTTCGGCTATTACCTGTTAGGATATATTCTGGAAAGGGTTTCCGGAAAAGATTTTGATCAGTTGCTTTGGGAAAGGGTTCTTCAGCCTGCCGGAATGTATAATACAGGTCTTGACGATCATATAACCATACTAAAAAACAGGGCAAGCGGCTACAGGGTCCGGGGAGACAGTCTTGTAAATGCCGTTTTCAGGGATATGTCAACTGCACTTGCCACAGGTGATATGTATTCAACTGTAACCGATATGGTATTGTGGGATGAGGCACTGCGTAATAATACGCTGCTGGATGAAGAATACCAGTCGCTTATTTTCACCCCGAACCTTTCAAATTACGGGTACGGATGGAGAATCAATTATGTTAAGTTCAATGAGAACGACAGTATCTTAACCCATAGTCACGGCGGGTCAACAAATGGTTTTCAGTGCCTTTCAACCCGTATCCCTGAGGACGGTTATATAGTTACGGTACTGGCAAATATTCGCCCCATGCCAAGAAGTGAAATTATGGACAACTTAATAAATATTCTCTATGATCAGCCTGTTGAAATAAGCGAGTAATCTTTTTTATGTAATGCACTTCCGGCAGGATTATTTAAAGCGGAAATGCGCCTGTAAATATTAATACCCCGGTAGTTTTCAAAATAAGCTGCCGGGGTATTTTTCTATTTAATTAATGCAGTTAATCGGGATTTTAGCTTAACAACATTATTCCTTTATACACCTTATAGAGTAACCGTTTCTTTTGGATGAATAGTGCCTTCCTATCTGTCCGGAATCATGTGAAAGGTAGCGGAACCATGCAGTTCCATCTTCTGCTTTTGTTGAACTCCACCAGTTACCGTAGAAGTTAAGAAGATGTGAGTGACCTTTTTCATCTCTGTATCCACCGGGAAGAGCTGAAAACCCTGTTTCATTCGTAGCCAGGGTATTTGGTGAATGCCAGAAACCTGTCTGTGTAATGAAAGTTCCCGTGTCTTTCAGCATTCCTCCATGATCGCTGCCCCGAAATCCAAGCATCTCTATTTCATAATCATCCATTCCAAGATGCCTTTCCAGTTCCTGCCAGTCTTCCTCAGCCGGCACACGCCAGCCTTCCGGACATATATTGTGTTCGTTTTCAATTACGTACCAGTTGTACAAATATCCGTAAATAGACTCCTTCCCTCCTGAATCGTTATATATGCCATAATATCCCTGTGAAGATGTAATCCAATGTTCATCACCCTCTGAGACAAATTCAATTCCGGTGCCATTGTTATATCTTGTTACAACAAGGTTTTCTGTCATCCATTTTTGTTCTCCGATAACTCTTGTTTCATAGTTTTTTCCGTCAACATCCCTTACTGAGCTTACATATGCCCAGGTTTCAAATGAGTATTCCATTCCGAAGGATGTTCCGTTACTGTTGGTTGAATAGGCAGTATAGTAATATTTTGTGTAAGGATTGAGATTTTCAAGTTTTAAGGCGAACTCACCGGTTCCTTCTCCCGCAACAATCCTGTCGCCAGACTTCCGGGCTTTGGGATTCCTGCTGAGATAAATGCCATGGCTGGAAACGGTGGATCCTCCGCTTTCATGTACTGTTCCGCCTGTAATTGCAGAAGTGGCTTT
>SL_3KL_010_SEDDRAFT_10004798_pt1 | contig 12195 bp, 10 predicted proteins | sample SodLakKL_010_SED_2_FD_10381 | JGI IMG/M metagenome (IMG submission 10381)
CTGATCGGGTTCGAACCCCTCCCTTGGGCGAAGGTAGGAGTATGAGCTGAGGTTGGTGTTTCCGGGGGCGATGAAAAATGGCGGAGAGGGAGGGATTGACTGCGCGCCTTCGGCGCTTGCCCTTCGCTTCGCTACGGGTTGCTTCGCATCGAACCTGCTTGCGCAGGTTTCGAACCCTCTGATCGGGTTCGAACCCCTCCCTTGGGCGAAGGTAGGAGTATGAGCTGAGGTTGGTGTTTCCGGGGGCGATGAAAAATGGCGGAGAGGGAGGGATTCGAACCCTCGATGGGGTTTTTAGCCCCATACTCCCTTAGCAGGGGAGCGCCTTCAGCCACTCGGCCACCTCTCCGTAAACCTGATTTCTTGTCGACTCCCGTTGCGGGGGTCCAGCCGGTCTTCGACCGGGCGGTTCTGACGAACTTTTTGCCCTAAACCCCCATTTTAACGTATAAGAGGCTGGGCGGGCAGGTCAAGGCGCGCCATGATAATGGTATTGGGGCTTTGGGTAAAGCCCGTGGGCTGTTAGAATTCACTCTGGCTTTGTCGTGCAGCAGCCGGGGCGTGCTGCTTGAAGGACACTGAACTCTTGGAAGAAACAGAAAAAGCAGGTCAGCGACGTTCGGTGCGTGGCGTCGATTTTTTTCGCGGCTTTCTGCGCAGCCCTGAGCAGGTCGGCTCCATCATTCCCAGTTCGCGCTTTCTGGAGCGGCGGATTCTGGCCATGGCCGAGCTGGACGAGGCGCGCTGCGTGGTTGAGCTGGGACCTGGCACGGGTGGCACGACCCGGGCGATCCTCGAGGCCATGCGGCCGGATGCGCGCTTGCTGACCATTGAGCTCGATCCCCATTTTTCGGCCATTCTCGAGGAGTTGGGTGATCCACGCCTGGTTGCCCACACCGGCAGTGCTGCCGATCTGGCATCGATCCTGACTGAAAACGGGCTCAGTGCGCCCGATGTGGTGATTTCCGGCATTCCATTCTCTACCATGCCGCGCGAAATCGGCACAGCCATCATCGAAGCCGTTCGCGACAGTCTTGCCCCTGGTGGCCGCTTCCTGGCCTACCAGTTCCGTGGCCATGTCGGCCGACTGGGAGAACCCATTCTCGGCAAGCCCGAGGTCGAGCTGGAAATGCTCAATATTCCCCCGATGCGCTTTTACCGCTGGCGCAAGCCGGCCTGAGGCCGGCCTGGGCCCGTCGCCCGGGAGGTCAGGTGACCGGGCTGGGCAGTGTGAGAATGGCGCTGGCGATCGAAAAGTAGATCAGAATACCCAGTACGTCGGCCACCGAAGTGATCAGCGGAGTGCTCGCAGTGGCCGGGTCCATGTTCAGCCGTTGCAGAATGAACGGCAAGAGCATCCCGATCATGGCGCCCATGATGACCACGGCCAGCATCGAGAAGCCGACGACCATGGCCAATTCCATCCCCAGTTCCGGGCCTCCGCGCCAGACCCCAACAATTGAGACGGCCAGGCCCAATGTAATGCCCAGTCCCAGTGCGACCGAAAACTCCTTACCCCACAATCGCAACCAGTCACTGACCTGAACATCTCCAATTGCCAGAGCGCGGACCATCAGGGTGGCAGACTGACTGCCGGCATTACCGCTACTTGCGATGATCAGCGGCAAGAAGAAGACCAGGGCGATGACTGCCTCGATGGCGTTTTCGAAAAGGGCAATGGCCAGGCCGGAAACGAGATTGACAAGGACCAGGATCAGCAGCCAGCCGATCCGTTTGCGATACAGGAATACGGGGCTGGCTTCTCGGATCGAGATGTTGACCGCGCCGGTTGCGCCGAGTTTATGGAAGTCCTCGGTGATCTCTTCCTGGGCGACATCCATGATGTCGTCAACTGTGACGATGCCGAGCATGACGCCATTCTTGTCGGTGACGGCCAAAGTATTGATGTCATAGTGCTGGATGACCTGAACGGCTTCTTCGCGGTCAGCCGAGGCCTGAACCGAGTAGTACTCCTCATCCATCAGGGACTCCACCTTGGCGTCTTGACGCGACAGGATGAAGTCCTTGAGCTTGACCGCATCGAGCAGGCGGCCGCGCTCATCGGTGACGAACACGAAGTTGACGGTTTCTCCGCGATTGGCCTCGTGACGGATATGATCCAGCGCCCGCGCAACCGTCCAGCTTGGCCGCACGGCGACAAAACGCGGGGTCATGAGTCGACCAATGGACTCTTCCGGGTAGCCCAGCAGTTTCAGTGATTGTTTGAGGTCTTCGGGAGCCAGTAACTTCAGGTGGCTCTCCAGTTCTTCCGACGACAGGCTTTCCAGGAACGCTGTTCGGTCATCAGGCAGCAATTCGTGCAGGATTCGCCGGGCCTCGTTGTCCGGCAGTGCATCCAGCAGGTCACGCTGCTGGGTCTTGCTCAGGTAGGAGAAGGTGTCCGTCTGTCGCTCTTCCGGTAGTGTCCGGAAAACCTTGAGCTGCTCTTCGATTTCGACCTGGCCCATGGCCTCGGCGATATCCTGAACGGCCATTTCTTCAATGGTTTCGACAAGCTGCTGGTGCTTTTCCAGTTTGAGCAGGGCGATGAGTTCGATGATTGCGCCTTTTTCAGCCATGAGGTTCTCCTTTGGCTAGCCATTAATGTGGCGATTGATAGATGAATGATGACATGTAAACGAATTCGATGACCTTTCAGAAGGTCAGCGCCAGGCCAGCGGTAAAGAACCAGTCTGTCTCACCTCGCAAGGGGCGCCCCGCCGCAAGGTCGAGATGATCGAGCAGGCCGCCAAAGCCGAAGCGCAAACCGAGCTGGGCCTCCGGGTCTTCGTCGGCGCCTTCGCGGTAGATCTGACCAATCAGATCGAAGGCGGCGGTGGCCTCCCACTCGAAGGCGGCACCAAGAAAAGCCCGGTCGCTGTTGTCGTCTTCACGTGAGCGAATCCAGCCGATATTGCCGTGTAGTACCAAGGGGACATCGTTCATCTCATAGCTGACCGGAACGTTGATCAACCAGTCGGTGAAATCGCCGTCATCGAAGCCAAGCTCAACCGCGGCAGCCACGGCCAGGCGACCCGGCTCGATCGGTGAAAACTGCCACTTTGCCGCCGGTTCAAAGCGATTGAAGCTTTCCCCGTCTTCTTCGAAGCGGATGAGACCGGCAGTCAACTCCAGTGAGGTGCCGCTCGGTGTCCAGGCCGGAAGGAAAGCGAATTCGGCGTTGTTGCCGTCGATGTGGGTAAACCAGGTCTCGATCTGAAAGTCACCGGGGGCGGTGATATCGGCATCATCGACCGGATAGTGACCGCCGGCAGCCAGTGCGGACAGCGGCAGAGCGCCGGCCAGATTCATGCAAAGAATCAAGTAACGCATTGAGGACCTCTCTTGTTGTGTAAAAACCAACAGCAGGAGGTCGACACCGCATGGAGCAACGGTTTACGAACTGCATCGATCGAACAATCAGCGTTTCGCGCACAGGGTCGTGCAACCCGATGCGATGTTATGTAGTGGTTCGATTGTGAACAGCCGAGAGGCGGCAACTGGACGCAAGTCTGCGTCAGGCTGCCCTTGGATGAGAAAAGGCAGGCTACCGGAGACGCGCGTTCAAACGACCGCCGTTGCTTCGGTGACGACTCAAAACCTGCCTCCTTGGAATAGCATGAAACCGCGACAAGTATAGCCGGGCAGTCGTCAAAGTCAACCGAAGTTGCGAAAATTCGGCATTTTCAAGCATGTGGTGCTGGTGTTAAAATGGCGGGATTTACCTGCCGGAGCACCGCTGCCATGCGCCTGATCGATGAAGCACTGACTTTTGACGATGTCTCGCTGGTCCCGGACTACTCCGAGGTACTGCCGAAAGACGTTGACCTGTCGACCCGCATCACGCGCGATCTGCGCCTGAACATCCCGCTGGCCTCGGCAGCCATGGACACCGTCACCGAGGCCCGCCTGGCCATTGCCATGGCCCAGGCCGGGGGGCTAGGCGTGATCCACAAGAACATGAGCATCGAACGCCAGGCCGAACAGGTACGCATCGTCAAGAAATACGAGGCCGGGGTGATCAAGGATCCCATCACCGTGGGCCCGCACACCACCATTCGCGAGGTGTTCGATTTGACCCGTGAGCACAATATCTCCGGTGTTCCGGTGGTTGACGGTGGTGAGCTGGTCGGCATCGTCACCAGTCGTGACATGCGCTTTGAAAAGAAGCTCGATGACCCGGTGCGCAACATCATGACCCGCAAGGACAAGCTGGTCACCGTGAGCGAGGGCGCCAGCCAGGACGAGGTGCTGGAGTTGCTGCACAAGCACCGCATCGAGAAGGTGCTGGTGGTCAATGAAAAATTCGAGTTGCGCGGCCTGGTTACTGTCAAGGACATTCAGAAGTCACGCGATTTTCCCAATGCCGCCAAGGATTCAGCCGAGCAATTGCTCTCGGCCGCTGCGGTGGGCACGGGTGGTGATACCGAAGATCGCATCACCGCGCTGGTCGAGGCCGGCGTGGATATCGTCGTGGTCGATACCGCCCATGGGCATTCGCGCGGGGTGCTGGATCGAATTGCCTGGACCAAGAAGAACTTTCCCGATGTTCAGGTCATTGGCGGCAATGTGTCGACCTCCGATGGCGCCCTGGCGCTGGCCCAGGCCGGTGCCGATGGCGTCAAGATCGGCCAGGGACCGGGTTCGATCTGCACCACCCGTATCGTGGCCGGAATCGGTGTGCCCCAGGTCAGTGCAGTCGCGGCCGCAGCCAACGCTGTTCGCGAATTGTCGATTCCGATCATTGCCGACGGCGGCATCCGCTTTTCAGGCGATGTCGCCAAGGCCATCGCGGCCGGCGCTTCAACCGTCATGATCGGGTCATTGCTGGCCGGCACCGAGGAAGCGCCCGGGGAAGTGGAGTTGTTCCAGGGCCGCTCTTACAAGAGTTATCGCGGCATGGGCTCGCTTGGGGCCATGCAGAAGGGCTCATCGGATCGGTATTTTCAGACCGATGCATCGGTCGACAAGCTGGTTCCGGAGGGCATCGAGGGTCGGGTGCCCTACAAGGGCCTGCTCAGTGGTGTCGTTCACCAGTTGATGGGCGGGCTGCGTGCGGCCATGGGGTATTGCGGATGTACCAGCGTCGATGATCTTCGGACCAAGGCCAAGTTCGTCCGCATCACCGGCTCGGGGGTGCGTGAATCCCACGCTCACGACGTCACCATCACCAAGGAAGCCCCGAATTACAAGCTTGGATGATGAATCAGGGGTACGGAAAAGGCTCAAGGCTCAAGGCGCAAGGCTCAAGGTTCAAGGAAAACCTGAAAAGCTGATTTGCCGACCACTGACCACCGACCACCGACCAGACCACCGACCACCGAGATCACCCATGTCCAACCGAGTCCCGAGTCCCGAGTCCCGAGTCCCGCCCACGGACATCCACGCCCAACGCATCCTGATCCTGGACTTTGGTTCCCAGTACACCCAGCTGATTGCCCGGCGGGTGCGCGAGATCGGTGTCTATTCCGAAATCCATCCCTACGATGCCGGCGAGGAGGCCATCCGTGCCTTCGGGGCCAGCGGGATCATCCTGTCGGGCGGGCCGGAATCGGTGGCCTTTGAGGACAGCCCGCGCATTCCGCAGGTGGTCTTCGACCTCGGACTTCCACTGCTTGGTATTTGCTACGGCATGCAGGCCATGGCCACCCATTTTGGCGGCACGGTCAGCCCGTCCGATGAGAAGGAATTCGGTTACGCCGAGGTTGCCATTGCCGAGCCGGGCGAGTTGTTGCGCGGCATCGAGGACCGCGTCGACACATCGGGCCGGGCCATGCTCGAAGTCTGGATGAGCCATGGCGACAAGGTGACGGCGCTGCCCGACGGGTTCGAAGTCATGTGCACCACATCGTCAGCGCCGATTGCCGGCATGGCTGATGAGAATCGTCGCTACTATGGCCTGCAATTCCATCCGGAAGTGACGCACACCAGCCAGGGCCGGCGCATACTCGAGCGCTTCGTTCACGAAATCTGCGGTTGCCCGGAGTCATGGACGACCGAAGCCATCATCGAGGACCAGATCGCGCGGGTTCGTGAACAGGTCGGCAGTGACACCGTCCTGCTGGGCCTGTCGGGCGGAGTGGATTCTTCTGTCGTCGCTGCCTTGTTGCACGAGGCCATCGGCGATCAGTTGCTGTGCATCTTTGTTGACACCGGATTGCTGCGCTACCGTGAAGGGGACCAGGTCATGGCCACATTCGCCGAGCATCTGGGCGTTCGGGTCGAGCGGGTCAATGCCCGCGATCAGTTCATGAACGCCCTGGTCGGAATCCATGATCCGGAAGAAAAGCGCAAGATCATCGGTCGCGAATTCATCCGCGTTTTCGAGGCCGCCGCCCGAGATCACCAGGAAGCCAGCTGGCTGGCCCAGGGCACTATCTATCCCGATGTCATCGAGTCGGCCGGTGCGGCGACCGGCAAGGCCAAGGTGATCAAGTCCCATCACAATGTCGGTGGCTTGCCGGAGGAGATGAACCTGAAACTGGTCGAGCCTCTGCGCGAGTTGTTCAAGGACGAAGTACGAAAGATCGGTATCGAGCTGGGTCTGCCGGCCGAACTGGTCATGCGTCATCCGTTCCCGGGACCGGGGCTGGGCGTGCGCATACTCGGCGAGGCAAGGCTCGAGTATGTCGAACCCTTGCAGAAGGCCGATCACATATTCATCAGTGAGCTACGCAAGGCCGGTCTTTACGACAAGGTCAGCCAGGCCTTTGCGGTTTTTTTGCCGGTCAAGTCAGTGGGCGTGGTCGGCGACTCGCGTCGTTACGAATTCGTCATCGCCCTGCGTGCGGTTGAAACCATCGATTTCATGACCGCGCGCTGGGCGCATCTCGACCATGAGTTCCTCGACCATGTCTCGCGGCGAATCATCAATGAGTGTGACGGGGTTTCGCGGGTGGTCTACGACATCTCGGGCAAGCCACCGGCGACTATTGAGTGGGAGTGACGGGAACTCGGTCAGCCCTGTCAGTGTCTGCATCCATGGGCTGCCACTCTGAAAGGATCTGATTGAATGACAATAAAGACCTCCCACGACATTGGTCACTTCTATTCGCCAATTGTCAATCCTTCAGAAGTTGAAGCGGAGGCTGAGCAGCTCTGGAGAGAGCGACTCGAACTTCCGGGCATCGATTTCAACGATCAAAATCATCAGCGAGTACTTGATGATGTTTTTCCAGTTCTGATCGGCGACTATGACTATCCTGAACATGCGCCGGCCGAGGACGAGGATCTTGATTCCTTCTATACTCGCAATTCGCAGTTCAGCTGGCTTGATTCAAGACTATTGTTCGTGCTGTTGCGCCATTGGCAACCATCAAGAATCATTGAAGTGGGTTCGGGATATTCTTCGCTATTGATGGCTGATGTCAATCATCGCTTCCTCGACGGCCGGGTGGAAATATGCTGCATCGAGCCCTATCCGCGTCCATTCCTGCGTCGGGGTATCCCGGGAATTGCGCAGGTAATTGAGGAACGTGTTCAGATCGTCCCTCAAACACTTTACGATGAGCTTGAAGCGGGTGACATCCTGTTCATCGATTCGTCTCATGTCAGTAAAACCGGGAGTGATGTCAACGAACTGCTGCTGGAAGTGGTGCCGAATCTGCGGCCCGGCGTCCGAATACATGTGCATGATATCTTCCTTCCGGCTGAATATCCTCGCCATTGGGTGATTGACGAATACCGCAGCTGGAATGAACAGTATCTTCCGCGGGCCTTGCTGACACATTCAAGCGGCTTTAGGGTGCTGTTCGGGAGCAACTATGCGTTCTTGAAGTATCCCGAGCGTGTGCTTGCTGCACTGGGCCCAGGCGTGCGGCGTGCGTTTGGGGGAGGGAGCTTCTGGTTCGAACGGACTGAGACAACGACATAAGTGATGTCCAATCGAGCACCTTCTCCATCAGCTGGCCATCCGTCGGGCTCAGGCCACCCGAGCGCCCGTTGGTATTGGGCTTTCTGGACTCTCGTTGCTATCGCGCTGTGGCTACCGGCTTTTCTTGCCATGGAGCTTATGGGCGGCTACCGCTCCTCGGCCCACTTGTTTACGGCGCTGGCCACTTTGGCAATAGCAGGCAGCCTTGCCGGGGCCCAGGGGCTCCTGCGCCTTCGGGTGTTCTGGATTGTGCTGGCCCTGGTGGTGAGCTTACTGGTCTTTCTGCGGCTGCTTTTTTTTGGAGTAGTTCACTTTTCCGGGGCGGGATTTACTGATGAATTCTTCCTGCATCTCGAATGGCAAAGCGTGGTCATCGCATGGAAGGAATATCCTGCATTGGTGATTGGCGGATTGATGGGGATGTGTGTTTTGGTCATCGTCGTGGTGATGACAGGACGTCGCCTTGCATTGCCGTCTCGGCCGACATCGATGATTCTTCTTCTTATTTCGCTGGTGCTGATGTCAACCGGCCGAGAGCAGCTCCCGGAATGGCAATTGTTTGACGGCTGGCGAAACTGGCACCAGCAAGAGATCATGGTGCTGGATGATGAAACCCGCGAACGTCTTGAGGCGACCGGGTTGGTTGAATTTGACATTCCCAACAAGAGCCGGGTGCGTGCTCGTCATCCAGAGGAACCGAAGAATCTGATTCTGTTATATCTCGAATCGATTGGAACCAACCTGACCGAACAACCCGACTGGCCTGGCTTGATGCCGGGACTTGAACGAATTCAGGCTGAACATTCCTTCATTGACACATTCTGGACTAGCAGCTACATCACGATCGAAGGCCTGACCAATAGCCAGTGTGGAACCCTATTCCCCTTCGCTCGCGGCAGCGAGAGCATGGCCGGAGGAAGTGGGCTGGCTGAACAGCTGCCCTGTCTGGGTGATGTGCTTGGAGCCGCCGGCTATCATCAGGTTTACCTTGGCGGTGCAGGCATGTCGTTTGCCGGCAAGGGCGATTTTCTGGCTGCCCATGGTTTCGATGAGCTCAAGGGCATGGAGCACTGGAGAGAAATCGGACTGGAACAACGTCCGGGTAAATGGGGCTTGAGCGATCCAGAGTTGTTCGATCAATCGATTGCCGAAATCGAGCGCCTGCGGGCTGAGGATCGACCGTTCAATCTGACCATGTTGACCATCGGCGCACATGTTCCTGGATACGTTTATCGAGAGTGTGACGGTTATGACGATGACGCCCCGCGTTTCATCAATGCAATTGCCTGTACAGACCAGTTATTGACCGAGTGGCTGTCTCAATTGCGTGAGCGGGACCTGTTGCGTAACACCGTGCTGGTGATTACCGCTGACCATCATGTTTTCCCCAGTCCAGAAATGCGCGAGTTGTTTGGCGACAGTGTCCATGATAGGCGTCTGCCATTCATCGTCATCGGTGAGGACTTGCCCGAACCGGAAGCCAGCGAGGGTGCGCTCTATGATCTTGCGCCAACGGTTCTGGATCTGTTGGGCATCGAGCATGATGCCGCATTCGCTCTCGGTCGGTCATTGGTGCGAAAGCCTTCGCGTCCCGACTATTTCATCAAGCGCTATGCCGACATTTATCAAGGGCAACGGCATGAAATCAACCCGCTGGATTGTGACGAATCCGAATCACCAGGCAACCCGACATTGCCGCTCGATCCGTGCACCCGGGGCGAATTGCTGGGTAGTCTGAATGTGCTGGCACGATCATTGTCTGATCCCCCTGATCGTATTGCCTGCCACGATGGCCAGGAGCGTCTGGTCGCAGGAGAGGAAATCGAAGATGGTTTTGAGCTCGTCATTGGTGGAGTGGAGCAATCGGGGCGCTTCGTCTATCAGGGCAGGCCAATCGCCCCCGATCGATCGGGCTTGTACCTGCTTCCCATTGATTCGTCTGGTGAGGTGATTCACCGGCGCTTTTTTCCCGAAGATGTGCTGACAGATGACGGCTCGATTGCCAATGCCGTAGCGGCTGATGATGCAGCGTTCCACTTGCTGCTTTGGCGTCCGTCGGCAGAATCGTCGCAGGAACTGCAGCTTGATCCCTTCGGCATCTCGTTGCCTCCTGAAAATGGCCTGCTGGTCGTTGTTGATCGAAATGGTGAAAAGCTGGTAAGAGAACCTCTGGCCGAGATGACGGATCCTCGATTCAGCGGTGTGGTGTGGTCAACACTGTGCCCGAAACTCAACGATTCCTGACAGTCATGGCCAGAACCCGGGGAAAAAGCGATCGACCACAAATGCCAGCCAAACCATCGCGGCCAGGAACATCAGAGTCAGGGTCAACGCCGAACCGGCATCCTTGGCCTTGCCGGATAGCTCATGGAATTCGGGACCGATTCGGTCAACCAGAGCTTCAATGGCTGAATTGACGAGTTCCCCTGCCAGTACCAGAGTCCATACACTGAGTAGCAGGATGAACTCCAGAAATCCGTTGGCCAACCAGAAGCCGGCTGGAATTAAAACGACGAACACCACCAGTTGGGCGCGAAATGCCGCCTCGTCGCGAAAGACCAGGCGATAGCCGCGAAGGGAGTTCCGAGTGGCAAAGATCAAGCGTTGCAGTTCGTTTTGCGGAGTGAAGGGTTTCAAGATTGCAGGAGTCCTTGGTGTTCAAAATTAAGAATCCTGCGTCCGCAGGACTTTCATTGTCAAGTCAGGGACGCTGGAGCAGAATGAAACTATTCGGGCTTGGTCGTGATCTTACCCTTGTCATCCAGGTCTCGATAGAGTTCGGGTTGGCCATGAATCGATGCGGTTGCAGAACAGATTAGCTATAAAGAGGACGAACGTTTGCAAGCAAGTCAATCAAGCAATCCGGCCCGTTTGGGCCTTCATGGACTCTCTCGAGCCATCCTGGTGTTTGCCATCCTGATGGCGGTGGCCATGCTTCCACTGGTTGTTCAGGCTTCTGCGCTGAGCCTGGAGCTTGCTGAGCCCTGCCCGGATGAGGTGCCTTTTTCAGTGACCGTATTCTGGAGCCTGGACGATGCTGCTGTTGATCGTGCCGAGATACGAGTTGACTCCAGCGACGGCACGCTGTTCACAAGTGCCTCGGAAAGTGGTCAGTCCACCACAGGAAACTGGGTTCGGCCTGGAATGCGTTTCTACCTGGTTGAAGCAGACGGCGGTCGTGTTCTGGGGGAAGCACATGCCAGCCTTGATGCCTGTAACCAGGAGGCTGAGGCAAGGGTAGAGGAGAGTCCAGCCACGGTCGAGCGCACCGAACCGAGGTCGCGCCGTGAACGTGAACCATCGATATCGCCGCCTACCGCTGCGCCGAGCTCCCGGCCGCCGGCTATCCTGGAGCCCACGGGTCGCATTGAGCTGGCGCAAGATGAATTCTTGCGACTGAGCCCGCCTCGTTTGCGTTTCTGTGGTCAGCCGGTCGAAAAGGCGATGGTTCGGGTGCTGTGGGATGTTTCCGATCTCGAGCAGGAACGTGTGAGGATCTACCTGGATTCCCCGGGTGGTCAGCTTCTGGTCGATGGCCCGGCCCGGGGAGAAGAGATCACGGGTGAGTGGGTGACTGACGGCATGCGTTTTCTGCTTTATCTGCCTGAGCGCGGCGAGGTCGTGGCCGAGCGTCAGTTCCGCATACTGCCATGCAGCGTTGCTGAATACCCGGATGAGCCGGTCGACGACTGAAGCGACCGTGGCCCGCCTGCAACATTCGGACATCGACTGGATGTCAGCTGCCCTGGACAATGCGCGCCGCGCCGAGAGCATGGGTGAGGTTCCCGTCGGCGCCGTTCTCGTTCGTGATGGACAGCATCTGGCCGATGGTTGGAATCGGGTCATCGTTGACCAAGACCCCACCGCCCATGCCGAGATCGTCGCTCTTCGTGCGGCGGCAAGTAAACGGGAGAATTATCGTCTGCCACACACGACCCTGTATGTGACACTGGAGCCCTGCAGCATGTGTGCAGGCGCAATCATCAATGCCCGGGTTCAGCGCGTCGTCTATGCGACAGCCGATCCGAAAACCGGGGCCGCGGGCTCGGTATTCGACATCCTTCGCCATGCCCAGCTCAATCATCGCTGTGAAGTGACTGCCGGGGTGCTGGCCGAAGAGTCCGCGGCTTTGCTGCGCGATTTTTTCAGAATGCGACGTTGACGGGACCACCCGACCAGCGAGTCAACGTGACCTCGTCGAACCTGAACAATGCTACTATTGAGCGGTTTACATCGCAAAACATCAAGGTACACCCATGAACAGAACAGGACTGATGATCATCATCGGCGGGGCGCTTGCGCTGGCCGCCTGCTCCGAACCC
>SL_3KL_010_SEDDRAFT_10004799_pt1 | contig 12194 bp, 12 predicted proteins | sample SodLakKL_010_SED_2_FD_10381 | JGI IMG/M metagenome (IMG submission 10381)
CGCTCGGCGCCGCGCAGGCCGGCGCGTCCCCCAGCGGCTGCGCGTCGGGCGTACCGCCATCGTCGCCGACACCGTGGGCCGCCTCTCCCCCGGCCTCGCCCGCACCCTGGCTGCACGCCGACTGCACGCCGAAGGGTGAGGCCCGGTCGCCGTTGACCGCGTCGGAGGATCGATGACCTCCGGCTCTGCCCCCGTTCAGCCGCCCTGACAAAGTGTGAGGGGAACCAGGCGGTAGCCACTCGCCGATGGTCCGAGATCCCGTGGAAGCTCAGCGGGGCCGCTCCGCGGGGCAGCTCAGCGGGGCAATTCAGCGGGGCCGCTCGCGGGATCGCGCCGATCTCCGCGGAGGAGGTGCCGATGTCCACCGTCCAGGGCCAGACGGGTCCCGTCGGGCAGCACCATCCGGACCGACAGCGCCAGCTCGGCACGGCGCTGATCGCGGCAGCGATCGGCTACCTCGCCGCGGCGGGGCTCATGGGACTGGTGTTCGCCTCCTCACCCCCGCCCGAGCTCTCGGGCCACCTCGCCGACTTCCTCGACGGGCTCGTGCTGTACCGGTGGGGGTTCGTCGGGGCATCGTTGCTCGCCCCCTGCATCGTCGCGGTGTTGGTGCTGCTCTTGACCTTGGCCGAGGTCAGACCGGACTCCGTCCGGCGCTGGGTCGGCGCCATCCTGTTGGCGGCCTACGTGCCCTTCGCGACCATCGCCTACACCTCGCAGTACACGTTCCTGCCGGGCCTGGTGGAGCGCGATCCTGAGGCGGCAGCACTGTGGTACCTCCACGATCCCAGCTCGCTGCCCTACGCCCTGGACCTGACGGGCTACGCCCTGCTCGGGGTGGCCGCGATCGTGCTGGCGACGACGCTGGCGGGTCGCACGAGACGCGACACCTGGATCGCTGTCGCGCTGACCGTGATGGGTGTGCTCTCGCTCGCCGCGCTCGCCTTCCACACCGTGGGGCTGCGCCCAGCGACCAGCGTCGCCACCCTCAGCAGCGGGCTATGCACCCTGCCGGTGATGGTCCTGTCCATCGCGCAGGGGCGCCAGTTCCGGGCGGCTCCCGACCAAAGGGAGGTCGCGGGGCAGGCGGGATCGGGCTAGTGGCCTGCGGCGCGTCCACGATCCATCTGGGGCGGCGAAGACCACCACGGCGATCGCGTCGACCCTCGTCCCTCGGACCCTCGACCGCGGCCTCGGACTCCGCCTTCAGGCTTGCCAGCCCCCCCGCTCGCAGTCGGGGCCGATCATCTGGTCCATCGGTGGGAAGACGCCCACCACGCGTCGCCACGGGGGTTCCGACCCGTCATGGTCCACGGCACACCGGAGCCGTTCCCTTCGGGCTCGAACGTGAACGCGGTCGTGCTCTGGGACCCGAAGGGCCGGAGACACCCCGCAGGCACCGCAGGTCGATCGTGACCTGACGGTCATCGGCGGCGAGGATCTCCATCCGCCCGTGCCCTGCCTTGCGTTCGTCCTCCCCCTTGGGCCAGGTCCCGACACCGACCGCCCCTACCGCGGTCACGGGTGGTCGTCACCACCCCGCTGTCACCCTCGCGACCGCCACCTCGATGTCGGGGGCGAGGTGGACGGCACCTGCCGGCAGGTCCCAGCTGCGGACCGCCACCACCGGGGTGCCGACCCGCACGGCCAACGCCACCTCGCTCAGCGTGCCCCAGCTGCCACCGATCGCGAGGACGGCATCGGCAGCGCGGACCACCAGGCCGTTGCGTAGCTCCCCGAGGCCGGTTGGCAGGAGCACGGTGTGGGCCGGATCACCGTCGGCCCGATCCGCCGACGGCAGGAGCCCGACGCTCACCCCGCCGGCGTCACGGGCTCCGCGGGCAGCCGCGGCCATGACCCCACCCAGACCCCCCGTGATGACGACGATCCCGACCTCGGCCAGCAGGGTGCCGGCCCGGTGGGCGTCCGCACAGTCCTGCCCGGTGGCACCCTCGCCCGGCCCGATCACCGCCACGTGCTGCTGCATCACTCCCCCATCACCCGACGACTCGTGCCGTCGCCGGGCCCGACGCGGTGAGGGCGCACCTTCGTCGGTGGTCGGCCACGGACTCCCCTACCTACCGTAGGTGGTAGGCAGGGCCGCGATCCACCGCCGTCGCCCCAAGGTGGGCCGGCCACCAGAAGCCAGCTGAGGAGCACCCCAATGGCAGCATCGTCCGAGACCACGACCGTCGGCACCTACGCCTCGCAGCACGACGCCGAGGTGGCACGCGAGCGGCTCGAGGGCGCCGGCATCACCCCGGTCACGATCGAGACCCCGTCCGAGGACGTGTGGACCGTGAGCGCTCCGGAGTCACGCAAGGACGACGCCATCGCGGAGCTGCAGATCGTCGAGCAGCGACGGCGCGGCCCGGCGGTCTAGCGGCGGCGCGGACCCGGGGGCTACCGGCGGCGCTGACCCGCCGCCTCGTGACGCCGCGCCCTGGTGTCACGCCAGAGGATCCACACCGCGGCGACCACGTACCAGGCGTCCGCGAGGGTGTTGAACACCCGCTGCTGCAGACCCGGGGCCGCAGCGACCAGGTCCAGCACGTAGACGGCGAACAGCAGCGCCGCGGTCCCACCGATCGCCACCGACCACCTCGCGAACACGGGCTCAGCGTGCCTGACCCGCCACGCGAAGGCCAGCGGCGCGAGCACCAGCGCGGTGTACCCCGTCCCCGCCGCGATCGTGTGCCACAGATCGAAGGGGGTGGTCTCGGCTCCAGGGCAGCCCGGACTGCAGGGGGCGGCGACGACGCCGAGCGTGCCGATCCCGGCGAGAACCACGAGCGCCGGTCCGAGCAGCCCCTCCCCCGGCAGCGCCCGGTACAGGGCCGGCGCCAGCAGCAGGAAGGCGACCCCCGACACCAGCAGCCCAGCAACGACCGGACCCCGCGAGGTAGCGGGCGCCCCGAGCTCGAACAGTTCGCTGATCGCCTGCTGACGCGGGTCGTAACCGGCGCGCAGCCATCCGGCCAGGAGCCAGCTACCGACGTAGGCCAGCACGGCGAACAGCCCGAACCACAGCACCGCTCGCACCCACCTCGGGACCGTTGCCACCGTCAGCACCTCAGCGACCCGCCACGTTCGGAGACCCATCCCCACGGCGCCCGACCGTAGCGACCCCTCCGGTCGGGAGTGGTCGGCCGTGACCGTCTGGTTTGCGTCTGAGTTCGTGATAGAGGTCGGTGGAGTTCTAACCCAACTCTGGAAGGCTCTCGGGCCTGATCTAGAGAGGGTTGACGATGAGCGAGAGGAAGGCGTCACCGGGGCGTCGGAAGCGTCGGTTGCTGTCCCCGGAGGAGAAGTGGGAGATCTTCCTGGAGGTGACCTCCCAGGAGCTGACCCAGGCGGACGCGGCCCGCAAGTGGGGTGTGGACACCTCGGTGGTGATCAAGCTGCGGCGTGACGCCAAGGACGCGGCGCTGGCGGCGTTCGCGGCGTCCAAGCCGGGCCGGAGCCGTGACCCGCGCGATCACGAGATCGAGATGCTCCATGGTGAACTGGCACGGGTGACCGAGGCGATCAAGGAGCAGGCGATCGAGCTGTCGCTGGTGCGAGGAAAATCGCGTTGGGCCTGACCCTCGCCGAGGTCCCTCCGCGTGTGCCTGGCGAGGTCAAGGAGGGCCTGCTCAAGCTGGTCGACGGAGCGGTGGCCGGCGGCTGGCCGCACGCACGGGCGTGCCGCACGCTGGGTGTGTCGGACGTGCGGATGCACCGGTGGCGGAAGCGCCTGCGCGGCATCGGCACGCTCGAGGACCTCGCGCCGGGCGGCAATCCGGTCCACCGGCTGCGCGACTGGGAGATCGACGCGATCTTGCGATTGATCGAGGACTGGGGGCCGACCGACCGCACCCACCGCAAGCTCGCACACCGCGGCAGCTATCTCGGGATCGTGTACGTCGCGCCCTCTACGGTGCTGCGTGTGGCCGAATCGGCGGACGTGGCCCTGCCGGGTGAGCCGTCGCGTCCGAAGCCGGCCGCACGTCCGCTGCCCGAGATCCCGTGGGAACCCAACCGGATCTGGATCTGGGATGCGACCCACTTCACCCGCTGCGACCGGGCGGTCTATGCGATCGTGGACGTCGTGTCGCGCTACTGGATCGGGTGGCTGTCCACCACCGAGCAGACCACCACCCAGGTCCAGCTGCTGTTCGCCGACGCGCTCGAAGATCAGGGGCTGCTTGACGGTGAGGGCCGCCCGCTCCGCCATGGCGACAAGGACGCGCCAGCGTTGATCGCCTGGTCGGATAACGGCCCGGAGATGACCGCCGGGGACACGAGGACGTTCATGGCGCTGATGGCGATCCTGCAACATCATGGACGTCCCGGAACCCCGACCGATCAGGCTCACATAGAGAGCTTCTTCGGCCACCTGAAACGCGAGTGGCCCCACCTGGTACGCATCAAGGATGCGGCCGTGCTCGACACCGAGCTCGCTCGCGTGCGCACCCTGTGGAACACGGTGAGGTTGCACGAAGCCGTCGGGTATGTGACGCCCGATGACGAGCACCACGGCCGCGGCCCACGCATCCGCCGGGCACGTACCGCCGGCATGAAGCAGGCACGCCGCGGCCGCATCGACTACAACAGAAACCACCCGCCCGAGCACCACACATGAGTTGGGTTAGAACACCGGCCGGCTCTATCAAAGACTCAGATACGCCTCACGTCGGACCGGGAACTGACCGACGGCGCCCGTAGGCTGACCCTGTGACCGAAACCCCGCGAGACGAGGTCGGATCCGATGACCGATCATCCCGAACGCCCCCAACCACCCGAGCCTGACGACCCCGCGCCCCCCGACCTCGAACCCGCCCACCCCGAGGAGAAGGGTGTGCCCGACGAGGAGCCGGACGCCATGCAGCTCGAAGCGGCGCACCTGCTCGCCAACAAGGCCCGGTCGACGCTGCGCGAGCAGGGGTTCGACGACGAGCAGATCCGTGCCTGGGCCACCACCTACACAGCGGAGTTCGGCTCCGGCGATGTGGACCTGTTCCTCGCCTGGATCGCCGAGGAACAACAACGCTGACCGCCGGTCGCTGGTCCCCCGTGGTCGCCGGCTGGGCCCGGTGACCACTGTCTCGGGGTCGGGGTCGGGCCCTCGGCTGCCGTCGAGGTGGACCACCTCGACGTGGGCCCTGCACGGCGGCTGACGGTGGGTCGTGCCATTGGACCCTGCCTTTCGTGTCCGTTTGTGGCAGAGTTCTCACCCTCAGGGAGAGGAGGGGTGTTCGACGGCGCCTGACCGGCGTCGTCTTATGCCTCGGTCACGGTGGCGGTGAGTCGCCATCGTGCTGGACAACATGGGGTTGCTTATGGCTCGCACCGCGCTCATCGGTGCCGTCGTCGCGCTGCTCGTGGCCCTCGTGGCCGTGGGTGGCGCACCGCTCGGCATCACCACCATCTGGCCCGTCCTGCTCGCCGTCGGCGTCGGGCTCGCCGCCCGACCGGTGACGATCGGGAGGATCGCCTCGTACGCGGTCGGGACCGCCGCCGCCTGGGCCGCGATCGCGCTGGGCGCCGGTGCGCTGCCCCAGACCGCCATCGCCGACGCGATCGCCGTGCTGGCGGCGCTGGCCATCCTGATCGTGCTGGCTACCGTGACGGCCGACCGCTTCCCGTTGTGGGCCGGGCTGGCCGGCTACGCGGCCTTCGCCGGCTACTACGAGCCGATCTACGCCGCGAACCCGACGCTGTTCCTCAGCGAGTCGCCCGTCGCGCTGTTGACGGTGCTGCTCGCCGGCGCGGTCGGCTTCGCGATCGCGAGTCTGGCGGACCTTCTGACCGCCGGGGTCAGCGACCCCCAGAGCACCGTCGACGACCACGCCCTCATGATCGAAGGGGAAGCCCTGTGATGCGCATCTTCCGTCCTACGGCCGCCCTGTTCGTCCTGGCGACCCTGTTGTCCGTGACCGCCTCCCTCCCCGTGCTGGCACAGTCGGGTGAGGCCACATCGATCACCCACCGCCAGTCCGTCCGTACCGAGATGTCACCTTCAGGTGAGATCGAGGCCTCACGCATCTTCACGCAGCTCACCGTGCAGGGCGAGGGCGACGTCGAAGTGGTGCTGCCGGCTCAGGCGACCCGCGGGTTGCGGAACCTGGATGGGTTCGGCCGGCCGACCATCGACCGCGACCAGGTCACCTTCAACGTGAACGCCACCCCGGACGGCACGAACGAGCGCACCGTGGCGACCCACCGCGATCCGCTCCCCATCGAGCTCGATGTCGCCTACCGCCTCGATGGCTCGCCTGTCGAGCCACAGGATCTCGTCGGGCGGAGCGGTGAGCTCGAGGTCTCGTTCACGGTCCGGAACACCACCGCTGAGCCGACGGAGATCACCTACCAGGACGGGGTTGGCGCCACGTACACGGAGACGATCGACGTCGCGGTGCCCTTCGTCGGCTCGGTCTCGATGGAGCTGGACAACCGGTTCGTCGGCATCGACGCACCGGGGGCATCCGTCGCCGGCAACGGGCGCGGCGACACCGTCGTGTCCTGGTCGATGGTGCTGTTCGAGCCCGTGGGCTCGGAGGAGCAGACCGTGACCTACACCGCCCAGGTGAGCGACGCGATCGTCCCGGGTGTCATCGCGCAGTTCCTGCCGGTGGACTCGGACTCCTTCGGCTCACTCGCGTCCGTGCAGGACAGCTTCGGCGCCGTGGCCGACGGGTTGCGGGAGATCGCCGGTGGCGGGCTGCAGATCGATGCGAACCTGCAGGCGCTCGCTATCGGCGCCGGGCAGCTCTTCCAGGGCGTCGGGCGGTTGGCCAGCGGCAGCGATCAGCTGGCCGCCGGCCTGAACGACTCCGCGGTCCCGGGATCGCGGCAGCTGGCCGACGGGACCGGCGCGGCCAGCGACGGCGGCCGGCAACTGGCGGTCGGCGCAGGGACAGCCCAGGAGGGCAGCCGCGAGCTCGCAGCCGGTATGGGCACCGCCCGGGCCGGTGGCCAGGAGCTGGCCTCCGGGCTCGGTCAACTGAGCTCGGGAGCTGGAGAGCTGTCCGCAGGGCTGGGTCAGGCGTCCGCTGGTGGGTCGGAGTTGGCCACCGGTCTGGGCCAGCTCGAGGCTGGTGCCGGCCAGGTCAACACCGGGATCGCCGGCGTACGAGCGGGGGTCGGGAACAGCACCGACACCGCGGCGGACGGCACCGTCATCGGTGGTGTGAACTCCCTGCGGGCCGGTATCGCGGGCGTCCCAGACTCGGTCGAGGATGCGCTCGAGGTCAATCTCGGGCAGGCGCTCAACGGCATCGTTCTCCCCCAACTGCAGACCAACCTCGCAGCTGGGCTCGAGCAGAACATGAAGGGCGCGTTGCAGACGCAGGTCAAGGGGCCGCTCGTCGAGCAGCTCAGCGGGAACCTCGAGTCTGGTCTCACCGCTGCCCTCAGCGCGAACCTCGAGAGGGAGCTCGCACAGAACCTCGCTGGCGCTCTGCAAGCGCCACCACCGAACGGACCCGGGTTCGATGCCGCGACGGCAACCGCCTTCGCGGACGGCTTCGCCAGTCAGTTCGCGCCAGCCTTCGCAGCGGAGTTCTCGCCGCCGTTCGCGGATGGCTTCGCCGGGCAGGTGGACCCGCAGTTGACCGCTGCGTTCGACCAGTTCGCCGCAGCTTTCGCACCGCAGTTCGCGGCCGGGTTCGCCGCTCAGGTCGAACCGAGCTTCAGCGAGTTCTCGGAGCAGTTCGCCGCGCAGTTCGCGGCAGGCCTCGACGACACCCTGAACGCGGAGGCCCTTCCTGGCTTCGATCGGCTACTCGGCGGACTCGACAATCCGAACTGCAACACCAACGATCCAACGAACCCCTCCAACCCCTGCGGCATCGCGCAGGTCCTGGCGCTTCTCGATGCTGGATCCTCTGACCTGGCCGCGGGCGCGTCCGCGGCCAGCGCCGGCGCGAACGACCTGTCGTCTGGTCTGGGCCAGTTGGACGCCGGTGGTCAGCAGTTGGCAGGCGGAGCATCGGCGGCTGCGGTCGGTTCACGCGACCTGGCTTCCGGGCTGGGTCAACTCGACGACGGCGCGAACCAGCTCGCCGGCGGTCTCGGGCAGCTCGGTGACGGAGCACGCGAGTTGGCCGATGGTCTCGGGCAGCTCGACGACGGTGCGAACCAGCTCGCCGACGGGCTGGGCGACGCCGGCGACGGCGCCCAGTCGGTCGCCGACGGCCTCGTGACGGTCGAGGACGCCATGAGCGGTGTCGCCGAGGGTTCTCGGCGGCTGACCGACGAGGGCACCGCGCCACTCGTGGCGGGCGCCAGCGAGGCGACCATCACCCCGGCGGTCGCTGTCGAGCACGCCAAGGCCGCCGACGCCCGTGGGCAGGCCGGTGAGGGGCTGCCCTACGGCACCGTGGACGATGCCGAGGCCTCCGCGGTCTACCAGTTCGAACTCGCCGCCATGGGCAGCCCGGATGGAGGACCGTCCACACCGATGCGGATCATCGCAACGGTCCTCGCCATGGCAGGAGCCGGCGGGCTGGCGCTCGCGTTGCGCCAGCGGCTCACCTGACGCTCGAGCGCCCCGAACCGATGGCCGACCGGGTGACCGGTCGGCCATCGGTCACCGGTGACTCGGCCATCGGCCGACGGGCTACCGAGCGGTCGACAGCGGGGTATGCGTCAGTCCCAGTCGGGACCACCGTCGGGGTCGACCAACCGCTCACCCCGCTCGAGAGCATCGATGCGCGCCATCTCGTCGTCGCTGAGCTCGAAGTCGAACACCTCGAAGTTGGTGCGGATGCGCTCGGGCGTCCCTGATTTCGGGATCGTGACGATCCCGGGACGCTGCAGCATCCAACGCAGGGTCACCTGCGCGGGCGTGACGTCGTGGGCGATCGCCAGCTCCTGCAGGACGGGGTCGTCGACGACCGCGCCCTGGGCCAGTGGCGAGTACGCCGTCAGGAAGCCGCCGCGGACCCGCAGCACCTCCTCGATCTTCCGCACACCGAGGTAGGGGTGATGCTCCACCTGGTCGGTCACCACGGGTGCCAGCTCGTACGCCCTCGCCAGCATCCGCGACGGGAAGTTCGAGACCCCGATCTCTCGGGTCAACCCGTCTTCACGCAGGCTCGTCATCGCCTCCAGCGTCTCAGCCAGCGGCGCGACGTGCTCGGCCGGCCAGTGCAGGAGCAGCAGGTCCACGCGGTCGGTGCTGAGCGCGCGCAGACTGTCGACCGTCGACGACCGCACGGCACCCGCCGTGGCGTTCGACGGCTTCAGCTTGGTGGTGAGGAATACCCCGTCGCGATCGACGCTGCTGCTCACCAGCGCACGGCCGACCTCCGCCTCGTTGGCGTAGCCCTGCGCGGTGTCGATGTGGCGGTAGCCGACGTCCAGAGCGGTCGCCACCGAGCGGTAGGCCTCCTCGCCGGACAGCTGGAAGGTCCCGAATCCCAGGCGCGGGACCGCGGTGCCATCGGCGAGGTGGAAGGTGGTGACGTCCATGAGCGCTCCGAACGGATGACGCCGAGGTGGCGCGGGTCGCGGGGGGGTCTTCCTGTGCCCTGATGAACGTAGATGGCAGGCATCCCGGAGCACAGTCCAGCAGCCCGTCCGAAGGACCGACGTTCACAGGCTGCCCGCCGCCACGCGAGCAACCACGCGGCCAACCGCCCGTTGGCCCCGCGGCGCATCCCGCCCGATACCACCGGTTGCTCGCGCACCGCAGCAGGGACAGGTCCCCCGCCGCCACGCGAGCAACCACGCGACGAGCGCTCGTATCAGCGCGGACGGTCCTCGATGCGCCACGTGGCCGCGTCGATCACCCGCAACTGTCGCTCCGGATCCGGAGGCAACGGAGGGTCGTTGCTGACCAGCAGGTCGGCTCGCACCCAGGGCCGGTCCCGCGAGAAGTGCTCCTCCTCGGCGATCTCCCACTCCCGCCAGAACCCGGGATCCTCCCCCGGCCGGGCCAGGCCACGCTCGTACGCCAACTGGCGGTCGGTGTCGACCCAGATCAGGTGGTCGAGGTAGCCCGACAGTTCCTGACGCCCAGCGCCCACACCCTCCACGACCACAGATGGCCCGGGCTCCGCCACGATCGCGCCCTCCCGCTCGCGCGCCTCCCATGCCGGCGGACGGAACCGTACGGAGCGTCCTTCGAGCAGCGGCTCCAGGACCCCTTCCACCAGCAGGGACGTCCAGCCGAAGAAGCTCTCCCACCACGCCACGTCATCGGTGTGCAGGACGCTGGTCCCCAAGGCTCGGGCGAGACGGGTGGCGAAGGTGGACTTGCCCGCCGCCGATCCCCCGTCCACCGCGACGATACGCGTGCCACCTCGGCGCGGGGCACGGGCCAGGATGTCCTCGGCCACGGAGGAGAAGGTCCGCAGACCGGCTTGGTGCGCAGGTTCCATGGCGTTGGACGGTACCCCCAGCCGAGGAGAACAACGCCGGATGGACCGGTCGGCCAGGCCCTGCCGTCCGCCACCGTTGCTACGGTCGAAGATCGAGGCCGGATCGTCTGCCGGTGTCGGCATGTGGGTGGCCGGCACGATCGGAAGCCCCGCCCGACCACCCGGCCGGCTCGTCCGCCCGACCACCCGGCCGACTCCCCGCCCCCCTTGACCTGCACGGAAGGTCCTGCGTGTCCGTCGCCGTCGTCGACGTGTTCACCGCGCTGCTGGTGATCGGGCTGTTCCTGGTCGGCGCGAAGTGGCTCCGTTCCCGGATCCCGCTGTTCCGGCGGCTGTTCCTCCCGGCGTCGGTGATCGGTGGGGCGCTGGCCCTGCTCGGCGGGCCCCAGGTGCTCGGCCGCGTCGTGACGGCCCTGGACGGCCCCGAGTGGATCAGCGACGGCGTGATCCCCGAGGCAGTGCTCGAGGTCTGGAGCGAACTGCCGGTGCTGCTGATCAGCGTGGTGTTCGCCGCGCTGTTCATCGGTAAGCAGATCCCGGGCATCCGTCAGATCTGGGAGGTCGCCGGACCCCAGGTCGCCCTCGGACAGTCGATCGCCTGGGGGCAGTACGTGGTCGGGCTCGTGCTGGCGCTGGTGGTGCTCGGGCCAGTGTTCGGTCTGCCGCCCGTCGCCGGGGCGCTGATCGAGATCGGGTTCGAGGGTGGTCACGGCACCTCCGCCGGCCTGTCCTCCACCTTCGAGGAGTTCGACTTCGCCGAGGGCACCGACCTCGCGCTCGGGCTCGCCACGATCGGGTTGCTCGCGGGCGTGCTGCTCGGCACGGTGCTCATCAACTGGGGGGTGCGGACCGGCAAGATCGCGTTGGACAGCGCCGGCAACCCCATCGACGACGCCCGCTCGCAGACCGAGGACGACCTCGACGACCTCGATGACCGGGAAGGGGCGGGCCGGGACCAGAAGACCACCGCCACCGACCCGCTGTCGATCCACATCGGTTTCGTCGCGGTCGCCATCGCCATCGGCTGGCTGCTGCTGGAGGCCCTGGAAGCCATCGAGGTGGCGACCTGGGGCGGGGAGGACGGGCTCGAGCTCCTGGTCCACCTGCCCCTGTTCCCCGTGGCCATGCTCGGCGGGGTGGTGTTGCAGCTGGTGCTCGATCGGACCGGCCACGCCGAGCTGGTCGACCGGCAGCTGATCAACCGGATCTCCGGGGCGGCACTTGACCTGATCATCGTCGCGGCGCTGGGGACACTGTCGCTGGAGGCGATCGGCGGGAACCTGGCCCCATTCCTCGTGCTGGCGGTCGCTGGGATCGTCTGGAACGTCAGCGCGTTCCTGCTGTTGGCACCGCGGATCGTGCCGGAGTACGCCTACGAGCGCGGGCTCGGGGACTTCGGCCAGTCGATGGGGATGACCGTCACCGGCCTGCTGCTGATGCGCATCGCCGACCCACCGAACCGCTCCGGGGGGCTGGAGGCCTTCGGCTACAAGCAGCTGCTGTTCGAGCCGGTGGTCGGTGGCGGGCTGTTCACCGCCGCATCCGTGCCGCTGATCGCCCAGCTCGGCGCGGTCCCCGTGCTGCTCGGCACCAGCGTGCTGCTGGTGTTCTGGGTCGTCCTGGGTCTCACGCGGTTCGGGCCGAAGGAGGACTGACGGTCGCTGCCGGAGGAGCCGCCCCACGGACCCGGTAGCCCGCACGGTGCCACCCCCGCCGTGCAGGTCACCCGGCCACTAGCGTGGAGGCCGCGAGGGCGGCGCCCGTGCTCGCGGTCAGGGACCGCGCGATCCGGCGCGTCACCCACCCTCCCCGCCCCCCGGCGCAGCC
>SL_3KL_010_SEDDRAFT_10004800_pt1 | contig 12194 bp, 9 predicted proteins | sample SodLakKL_010_SED_2_FD_10381 | JGI IMG/M metagenome (IMG submission 10381)
CAAAGCCGGGATTGGAAAGGCGTTCACCGTCTGATTGAATGGTTCGCAGCGACGCGCTTAACCGCAACCTGTTCTTCTGCACCTCAACAGAAACATCGCCCGAAAGAAGATTGTTTTGGCCGGCTGCAAAATCTGCCACCGCGTACGTTACCGTATCATCCGGGCGCTGAACTTCACGCTCCATGTACATCCTGGTTTTGATGTGTACAACTCCGCCAACGGCATCGGCTCCGTAGGATGCACTGGCCGGACCCCGAATGAGTTCAACCTGTCCGATCTCGGATAGTGAAACCGGTATATTTGTATTGAAATGAGCTGTAAGCGGATCATTCAGCGGCACGTTGTCGAGCATGAAAAGTACCTGAGAGTAGGTGCTGCCCCGAATACCCACATCGGCCTGAACGCCGAAACCCTGTCGCGAATTGATGTTGATACCCGATAAAGTGCGGATCAGTTCATCCACAGAAGAGACCGGCATCTGCCGGATATCGGCCTGAGTCAGTACGGAAACGTGTTTACCGCTTTCCGATACCGTAGATGTAATTCTTGACGCCGTAACCTGGATGGAGTCCAGTTTTACGGTGGTTTGTGAATGTGCCACATCAACCAAAAGGATGAAGGCCAATAAGATGACAGGAAGTACACGGTTTTGCATAAGCATATCGGACTAACGAAGTAAAATATTCGTGGGCTTTTTTATTCGCACAAAAGGTAACGCAGTTCGCTTACAGGCACAATGAAAAGTTCAGATTAGTCAGAGCTTTCAGACGAACTTATTTTAAACCTGAATTCGATTATTAAATGTTGATTATTGCGTTTCACGTCGTGTTCCAAAAATGAGCGCTGCGCGTTCAAAAGATAAGCCCTCCTGCGTAAGCTACCGTGTGTATACATTTTGATATAGAAAAAGGAGATACTTCCTCATCCCGACAAAAAGCATTGTCGGGATTCGTCAGCATGACATGATTTCGAATAAGAGGAAAGGGCAGGCGAGACAAAGCCGGCGGCTTTGTCTCGCCTGCCCTTTTTCCTTGGAACGGTTATTGTCTTTCTGACGCCCCAGTCAGCGTCTTTCTGGCTGGGGTCGAAGAATCTCCACTCAAATGTGTAAGATTTCGTTTAGTTCATTTTTTGCAATTTTTTAAAAAATGTGTACACACAGTAGCCTGTGTAAGGAGGGGGACTTTCAGAGACTCAATCGACATATTATTAATCGGACTCAGGTTTAATTAAAAAACAGCAGATCGGAATGATATACGGGATACATCAGTTTCATTTCAGTGGCTGCGCAAACAAAGATATATCAGGTATTAAGCGACGAAAACGTAAAAAAAAGAGCTGAGAAGTGGACCGTCTATCTCTCCTTTTTCCTTTTTATAGGGCACCTGATTTTAATTGCATTACGAAACACCTTTCCGGAAGCTCTGTATCTGCAGTCTCTAAATCCCAATTATCTGGCAGCACTCTATACTCCATTCAGTGTAATCCTGGTGTATGAAGTGTACCTGCTTATACTGGCACTGCCTCTCTCTTTTTCGAACTCTATCCGGAAACAGTACGAGATTATTTCACTGATCATTATCCGGCGGGTATTCAAGGATATCTCAATGTTTGACGATTTTGAGCAGATTGCCGAACAGAAAGAGGTGATATTTCAAATTGCCTCAGATCTTGGAAGTGGCCTTCTGCTCTTCTTTCTGGTCGGGGTTTTTTACCAGGTAAGCCTGAAACGAAAGAAACTCAAGTCTCTCTCTGAAGATGAAATCAAACGGTTTGTTTACCTGAAGGAGAGAGTAGCCCTGCTGTTACTCATCATTTTTACATCGCTCACGGTGCTCTCTGTTTATGAATTTGGTTCAGAAGTGTACCAGCTGATCTTTTTTGATGAGCCTTTTACCCTCGATTTGAACGTGATCTTTTTTGTCGAATTCTATACGGTTATGATTTTTGCGGATGTGTTTATTTTTATCGCTTCATTTATGTTCAGCCAGACCTACGCAAGACTGTTAAGAAATGCAGGCTTTGTGTGCTCAACGGTTATTCTTCGGATATCTCTTTCAGCTGATCCGGAGTTCAGCGGCTGGATTGCAGCCACAGCCCTGTTAACCGGAATACTCTCTCAAATGATCTATGTCTACTTCAGCAGGCTGGAAGAGCAGGAGACNGATTGATTTGTTCTCTAATAGAGAATCATTTGGGTAAACATTTTCAGGTCCGGTAACTTTCGGGGTTAAGCTGCCGCCTATATGTATTATACCGGCGGCAAGTTGGTTAACGTATGGTTGCCGGACCTTTATTCTCAAACCTGAAATGAGTATATTATCGTAATTAAACGATAAAGTATGGAAACATTGAATTCACCTGTCCTTATGGACGATCCGGAACTGAAGAGATCGGCGGCTATTGCGAAAGCATTAGGCCATCCGGCACGTATTGCCATTCTGAAACTACTGGCACAGCGGGATACCTGTTTTTGCGGTGATATTACCGAAGTGCTGCCGCTTGCACAATCCACCGTATCACAGCATCTGAAAGCACTGAAGGCGGCCGGGCTTATTACCGGAGAAGTAGAGGGTGTGCGAACCTGCTACTGCCTGAATCCGGATGGGGTAAAGGAGCTGAAAAATTTGCTTTCTGAACTCACCGATGAGCTACTCAATACCTGCTGTTAGATTCTTTCTTATCCCTGGGTGAGCAGGATGATACTGTCTTTTAATGCCCCAACCGAGTGAGGTACATTTGCGGGAATGTCCACTTCATCAAACTGCTTAAGCCGTATATCATCCCTCTCCTGGTGATAGATAACGTCGCCTTCTATAACCAATAGCTTTGTGGGGTGCTTAGCTGTGTGCTCTTCAAGCTTCATTCCTTTGTTAAATCCAAACAGAAGTACTTTAAATGAATCGCCAATATGAAATGATTTGGCTATCGGTGAGCTGGAAGATTTTAACTGTTCTTTTATCTCTTTAATTTTCATGGCATACTGATTTATTAATTTTGGTATATACTCATCTATTTAACCATAGTAAAACATCGATAATTGAAAGCAAATTCAATTCAAATAGATTTATCGTTTAAGGATTGAACATTTTTTAAAATCTACATCCAAAGGCATAGCTTCAATATCTTATCCTGCGATGTGAAGTACAACCTGATAATGTCTGATCCGTATAATACGATGTAAAAAAGAGTTGAATTTCACGCATCCTGATACAGGAAGTGATTGCAAAACAATAGTTTATCAATGAAATAACCAGTTGCCTTAATGGATTGAGATGTTATTGCACTTTTGTGTTGTGAATCGAAGAGGAGCACGGATAAAGCTTATCATTCAAGTTATTTGCCTATACCTCCCATGTATTTCCCGAATGAAACAGATCGTGGGTTGTCTGAAATTCGGACGATTGGCGAATCCGGTTCAGATTCTCGTGTAACGCTGTCGCGTAACTCGATTTTTCAGCCTGTCGAATTATTCCCATAGCTACAGGCAGTTCAGGGACTTCCATTTTGGCCAGCGCAAGCTGTAAAGCAGAATCTTGTTCAAAGATATCGTGTTTTAAGAATTCCGGATCATTCTCTTCGTAGAGTTCCTTTTTTAGCTTCATACCATCCAGTTTCAAGCCATACAGCTTCTCTTTTCCAAACAGNAANGGCTCGCCATGCTTGCACAGCACCTGGTTGTCATCTTTGGTCTCTTTTCCGGTAATAAGTTCATGAATACCATCAGTAAAAATTACGCAGTTCTGAAGCACTTCTATCACTGAAATTCCCTTATGCTTGTTGGCTTCCAGCATCACCTGTTCCAAAAGTTTGTGATTATTATCAGGAACGCGGGCAAAAAAAGTTGCGCCAGACCCGATGGCAAGTTCACCAACATTAAACGTATTTTCGATACTTCCCTCAGGTGCCGTTTTGGTTTTGATACCCGGAGGAGTTGTAGGGGATGATTGTCCCTTAGTCATTCCATAAACCTTATTATTGAAAATGACCACATTCAGATTGATATTTCTTCGGCAGGTGTGGATAAAGTGGTTGCCGCCTATAGCCAGGCAGTCACCATCACCGGTAAAAACCCATATGTTCAGTTCTGGATTGGCAAGCTTCGCTCCGGTAGCCACTGCAAGTGCACGGCCATGAATAGAGTGTATCCCATATGTGTCCAGGTAATAGGTAATCCTGGAAGAGCATCCGATACCTGAAACACTCAAAAAATTCTCTTTTGGTGTGCCCATCTGCGTCATGGCCTTTTGCATATTTGCCAGAATCATATAATCGCCACAACCGGGGCACCATCGAACAGCCTGATCGCTTGCGAAGTCCTTACGGGTCAGTTTGGCATCTTTTTCAAGTACGTCTTTATGCATTATATCAGAGTTAACTGGTTAATAATTTCTGCTTTAATTTCAGATGTGAAAAAAGCCTGTCCCTGTATTTTGTTGAACTGTTTGTACCTGAATTCCGGAAATTGAGACTTCAAATAGTTTACAAACTGTCCATTGTTTAATTCACAAACCAAAATGTGTTCGTACTTTTTAAATATCTCTTCTGTATTAGCCGGCAGCGGATTGATATAGTTAAAATGTGCAAATCCTACATCGGCTTCACCCTCCTCAAGAAGTTCTGTCACGGCGGTATTGATAGCACCGTGGGTACTGCCCCAACCAACCACCAAAAGTTTTCCGCGTTGAGCACCAATCGTTTTAAGTGTGGGTAATTTTTTTGCTATCCGTGCAATTTTCTCTGCACGGATTTTAGTCATTTTTTCATGATTGGCGGGTTCATATGTAAGATTACCGGTATTTTCTTTCTTTTCCAGCCCACCTATGCGATGTTCAAATCCTGCATCTCCCGGGCTCTTCCAGTAACGACTTAAAAATTCGGGTTCTCGCTGAAAAGGCTCCCACTCTTCCGGATTTTTGTCGAATTGCGGGATCCTTATTTCAGGCAGTTCCTCCTTATCAGGAATTCGCCATGGACTTGTTCCGCTTGCCAGGTATGTATCGGAAAGCAGAATTACAGGAGTAGAGTGCTCCATCGCTATTTTTGCTGCTTCATAACTAAATCTGAAACAGTCATCAGGTGAGCTTGCTGCCATTACGACTAAAGGAGCGTCACCATGCCGGCCATAGAGTGCCTGATAAAGATCACTTTGTTCCGTTTTTGTTGGCAGACCGGTTGATGGGCCTGCTCTCTGAACATTGATGATTACAAGAGGAATTTCAGATATCAATGCAAGACCCATTGCCTCTGATTTGAGTGACAACCCGGGACCTGATGTTGTGGTAACAGATAAGTTGCCGCTAAATGATGCTCCTATCGCAGCACATATAGCTGCAATTTCATCTTCAGCCTGGAATACGATCGCACCCATATCTTTTCTTGCCGATAGTTCATGCAGTATCTCAGAGGCCGGGGTGATCGGATAAGAAGAGAGTGATAACTTACGTCCGCTTTTTTCAGCGGCAGCCAGTAACCCCCATGCAGCAGCCGTATTGCCATCAATATTGCGATAGGTTCCCTTCGGCAGGTTTGCCGGCGGTATTACAATAGATGCACTAAAAAGTTCGGTACTTTCGGAAAAGTTAAAGCCGGCTTCAAGGGCCAGTTTATTTGCTTCGGCAATGGTTGGTTTATTGCCAAATTTGTTGTCAATCAGTGTTTTAACTTTTTCGAGTGGACGGCTGAAAATGTAGGTGACAATGCCCAGGGCAAACATATTTTTACTTCGGGACATGGCCTGATTCTCAAGCCCCAGATCTTTTAATGCCGATTTGGTAAGAGAAGTTGCAGGTGCCTGAATGACGTGGTATTCATACTCCGCCTTTTTCAAATTGCGCGGACTAAAACTATCCATATCGGCAATAATGGTACCGCCCGGTTTGAGCATACTGATGTTTGCCTTAAGAGCCGCCGGATTCATCACAACCAGTACATCAACCTGATCGCCCGGTGTGTAGATTTCTGTGCCTCCTATCTGAATTTGAAAACTCGAAACACCGCCAATACTGCCCTGAGGCGCCCGGATTTCAGCAGGAAAATCGGGCGTGGTTGTGAGGTCAAGCCCTTCCTGTCCAGAAGATTGTGAAAACATATCACCGGTTAGCTGCATGCCATCGCCGGAATCGCCGGAAAAACGGACTACAACTTTTCGCATCTCTTTTTCTAAAACGTGTTCAGACATCGTATCACCTTACATGGATAGTTGCGGATTATGAAATTAATTAGCCGTGTAGAAACTCCTGACGGGCTGACAGCTCGTCTTCAGTATCTTCATGGTCCGGATCAGGAATAATACAATCCGGTACCGGGCAAAAAGCAATGCATTGCTCTTCATCATGGAAGCCTACACATTCAGTACATTTATCAGGCACGATGAAGTAAAAGTCATGTGAAATTGGATCTTGTCTTTCATCTGCATCAACTTCCCGGCCATCCAGCAAAGTAACCATACCCGAAAGGCTGGTGCCATCTGCCATTGACCAATCAGCACCCGGTTCGTATATCGCTTGATTTGGACATTCTGGTTCACATGCCGCACAATTAATACAGGTATCAGTTATTAAAACAGCCATGGTAATTTTGGTTTAATTCTTGTTTAAAGTGAATGAAGCTCGTTTTTGTCTATATAAGATAAATAGATATAAAACTCTTAATTTGAATGTAATGAAATTCACCACCTCTGACAATAACTTCTATAAAAACCCAAAATTTAGATTGAGTATAGATTAAGGATCCCTTCAACGAAGCCACTACATTCTACTTAAAATCTTCCATTTTAAACCCCTGCAGTATTTTAATATAGTTTGCACGTTCAAATGAACTGGGGTCTGCAACCGAAGCCGAGCTCATAGCTCCTTTTAACTCATCAACAGAGTTATACTCTTTCTCTTCCATCCATTGAATCATCTCTTTTTCTATGTGCTTCAATATACCCGGGCCGCTGTATAACAGAACGGATGCCATCATAGCTATATCGGCGCCAACCAAGAGCATTTTAAGTACATCTTTAGCGGTATGAATACCTGTGGTTGCTGCTAAACTACCTTTCAGGTGAGGGCGCAGCATCGCAATCCAGCGCAATGGAAGCCGTTTCTCAAATGAGCTGCTTAATTCAAGGCTGGGGGTTACTTCCAGAGTATCAAGATCAATATCGGGCTGGTAGAACCGGTTAAACAGGACGAGCCCATCGGCACCCGCCTCTTCAAGTCTGACAGCCATATTGCCAAAGGAACTGAAATAAGGTCCTAATTTTACAGAAACAGGTATATTTACAGCCTGTTTCACGGCTTTCACATCATTAATATACATCTGCTCTACATCCTGTGATGTGAGATTAGGATCTCCTGCGATGTAGTATATATTCAGTTCAATGGCATCGGCACCGGCCTCTTCCATCTTTTTGGAGTAACTCATCCACCCCCCCTCAGACACCCCGTTAATGCTCGCGATTATGGGAATATCTACTGCGTTTTTCAGTGCTGAAATCTGCTCCAGATAATCTTCGGCATGAAGATTGTGATATTCCTGGGGTTCAGGAAAGTAACTTGTAGCTTCGGCATAACTCTCTGCCGATGTGTTTAAAAAGTGATCAAGAGCTTGGTTTTCAGAATCAATCTGTTCCTGAAACAGAGAATACATAACCACCGCAGATGCTCCTGCATCTTCTAATTTTTTAACATTATCAACCTCACTTGAAATAGGAGAAGCTGAAGGTACGAGAGGGTTTTTTAACCTCAGGCCAAGGTATGTTGTTTCTAAATTCATGGTGATCTAATTCGTTTGTGAACGTTATTTACTATTCTTCAGGAGCATAAACCTTTTCGAGCTGCTCGTACACTCGCCACTGCTCATTCACTTCTTTTTGAGCCTGGGTCATGAGTTCTTTTGCAACTTTCGGATTGGATTTAGCCAGCATCAGATATCGCATTTCATTGTATGCATACTCTTTGAGTCCGATTTTTGGAGCTTTTGAATCGAGCTGAAACGGATTCTCATTCTTATCAATCCTTGAGGGATCAAATCTGAATAATGGCCAGTAACCTGCGTCAACGGCCAGTTTCTGCTGGTTTAGTCCATACTTCATGTTGTAGCCATGAGCTATACAGTGGCTATAGGCAATAATGATGGATGGCCCGGGATAGCGTTCCGCCTCAATCACCGCCTTCATGGTTTGCATATCACTGGCACCCATTGCAATACGGGCAACATACGCTTTACTTCCCTGTATCGACATAAGGCCGAGATCTTTTTTGCCAACTCGTTTACCGGCAGCGGCAAATTTGGCTACAGCTCCCAACGGTGTTGCTTTAGAGCATTGTCCTCCGGTGTTGGAGTAAACTTCAGTATCCATCACCAGAATATTTACGTCCCGGCCGCTTGCCAAAACGTGATCCAGACCGCCATAGCCGATGTCGTAGGCCCAGCCGTCTCCGCCAAAGATCCAAACACTCTTACGTACAAGATAATCGGCCAGGCTTAACAACATTCTGGCATTCGGATTATCCGATTTATTGAGCATTTCCTTTAGTTTGGCAACCCGCTCTCGTTGTTCATAAATGCCGGGTTCCGTAGATTGATCAGCTTTGAGTATGTCATCAACGAGATTGTTATCCAGAGCGCCATTCATGGCCGATATCAATTCACGGGCCTGCTCGGTGTGCTTATCGATGGTTACCCGGAAACCAAGTCCAAATTCAGCGTTATCTTCGAAAAGTGAATTCGACCAGGCAGGGCCTAAGCCTTCACTGTTCTTGGTGTATGGAGTTGATGGCAGGTTACCGCCATATATACTTGAACAGCCGGTTGCATTTGCAATAACCATCCGGTCGCCGTAAAGCTGAGTTACCAATTTGATATACGGCGTTTCACCACATCCTGCACATGCACCTGAAAATTCAAACAGAGGCTGCAGGAATTGTGAACCTTTTACTGTTTCGTGATTCAGTTTAGACCTGTCGTATTCAGGCAGNGTAAGGAAGTACTCCCAATTCTCTATTTCCTGTTCAAGGAGTGGCTCAATCGGGGCCATATTTAGTGCTTTACGCCCTACATTGGTTCGGTCTTTAGCCGGACACACTTCCACACATAGCTCGCAGCCTGTACAATCTTCCGGCGAAACCTGAATACTCACTTTCATGTTATCCGGCCACTCGCGTCCGCGTGCATCCATATACTTAAAGGTTTCGGGAGCTGCTTCCAGCAGTTCGCCGTCAAACGCTTTCATGCGTATTACAGAGTGCGGGCAAACAAACATACACTTTCCACATTGTATACAGATATCCGATTCAAGTACCGGTATTTCCTGGGCAATATTTCTTTTTTCCCATTGTGTTGTTGCAGTGGGAAAGGTTCCGTCCGCTTCAAAAGCACTCACCGGAAGATCGTCACCGTTACCGGAAATGATTTCAGCAATCACTCTTTGCACATACTCAGGCGCTTCATCCGGAACCGGCGGGCGCATTTCGATCGATGAATCAGCTGTGTCCGGTACCTTTATTTCGTGCAGGTTTTCCACCGAATTATCAACGGCGGCGTAGTTACCTTGCAGTATTTCTTCGCCTTTGTTGCCGTACGCTTTTTTTATGGCATCTTTAATTAAAAGAATGGCTTTCTCTTTGGGTAAAATATCGGAAATGGCAAAAAAGCAGGTCTGCATTACCGTATTGATACGGGTTCCCATACCGTTTTCACGCGCCACTTTATAAGCGTCAATCGCATAAAATTTCAGGTTCTTCTCTATGATCTGCTCCTGAACTTTTTTGGGAATATTTTCCCACACCTCATCCGGACTGTAAGGTGCATTTAAAAGAAACGTAGCTCCGGGTCGGGCTTTTTTAAGCATATCAAGCCGCTCCAAAAATTGGAACTGGTGACAGGCTACAAATTTTGCTTTGGTTATCAAGTAGGCCGAGCGGATTGGATTTGGTCCAAAACGGAGGTGAGAAACCGTTGTAGCTCCCGATTTCTTCGAATCGTATACAAAGTAACCCTGGGCAAAATTGTCGGTATTGTCACCAATAATTTTGATGGAGTTTTTATTTGCGCTTACGGTGCCGTCTGCCCCCAGTCCATAAAACAGCCCCTCAAATACATCCTCATCCGAATCCCAGCCATTCGTTGAAAAATCAAGGCTGGTATGAGTAATATCATCGTGAATACCAATTGTGAAGTGATTTTTTGGTTTTTCTAACTCCAATTCATTAAATACCCTGTTAACCATAGCAGGGGTGAACTCTTTAGATGAGAGGCCATATCGGCCACCAACTACTTTCGGCTCAGCGGTAAATGATTTCCACTGTTCTGCACGGTTTTCATGTAATGCCGATAGCACATCGTTATAGAGTGGTTCACCTGTGCTACCCGGCTCTTTGGTTCTGTCGAGCACAGCAATTGCCTTCAAAGTTTCAGGCAGCGTTTCGATAAACTGTTCCATACCAAATGGTCTGAACAATCGGCACTTAATGATACCGGTTTTTTGGCCCTTGGTATTCAGCTTTTCGATGGTTTCGTGAACTGTTTCTGCACCTGAACCCATAATGATAATTACACGCTCTGCATCTTCAGGGCCAACGTAATCGAAAAGGTTGTACTGCCTGCCGGTTAGTTTTGCAAATTTATCCATTGCCCGCTGCACAATTCCCGGGCATTCATTATAGTATTGGTTTCCGGTTTCTCTGGCCTGGAAAAAGACATCAGGATTCTGAGCTGTACCGCGAATAACAGGTTTATCTGGCGTAAGTGCCCGTTTCCTGTGAGCTATTACCCAATCATCATCAATCATATCCCGGATGACAGAATCAGGTATTTGTTCAATTTTCTGAACTTCGTGAGAGGTTCGGAATCCATCAAAGAAATGAATAAACGGAATGCGTGATTCCAGTGTGGCAGCGTGGGCAATCAATGCCATATCCATAGCTTCCTGCACACTGTTTGAACTTAGAATAGCTGTTCCCGTTGGCCGCATAGCCATCACATCACTGTGATCACCAAAGATGGAGAGTGCATGAGTAGCTACGGATCGAGCTGCAACGTGAATAACGGCAGGAGTGAGCTCACCAGCAATTTTAAAGAGGTTGGGCATTTTCAATAAAAGCCCCTGCGAAGCTGTAAAAGTTGTGCTTAAAGCACCGGTTTGAAGGGCACCATGAAGCGTGCCGGCTGCTCCTCCTTCACTCTGCAACTCAATAACATCGGGTACAGTACCCCAGATATTTTTTCTGCCAGCCATCGACCATTCATCACTCAACTCACCCATACCTGAAGCCGGTGTAATTGGGTAAATAGCGATGACTTCGCTGAGTTTGTGAGCTATATAGGCAGCCGCTTCATTAGCATCAATTGTGACCTTTGTTTGGCTTTTTTTTGTGTCCTTCATGAGAGTTAATTCTTGTAATTAAAAATCAGGCTTGCATTACTATGGTATTAAGCTTGCCATTTATAATATGTGAAGTACTTGATCTGATTCTCCAGCAACTCTACTCAGCTCTCCAAGTGTTTTCGACTCAAAGAGATCTTTAACTTTATTCCGAACTTTTTTGTAGTCATCATGAAAAGGGCAGGGGTCTTCGTCATCACATTTTTTAAAACCTATTCCGCATTCGTAGAATACGTCCAGTCCGTCAATGATATCAACAATTTCAATCAGCGTTATTTCATCAGGATGGCGTGTTAATTTATACCCGCCCGATGGGCCCTTCGTAGAATTCAGCAATTTGCCCTTCACAAGCTGTTGTAAAATTTTGCTCAAAAAGTGCTTAGGTATATCATACTCTTCTGCAATCTTGCTCAGCTCTAAATTCTCTTCACTGGAAGATTTTTTTGCTATACACATCATAGCTTGTATCCCGTAATGGCAGGAAGCAGAAAACATATTATCGGTGCTACAGCACTGTTTAAATGTTCGTGAGTGATCTCAATGCTACATATAAGATATTTAGATATAAAACTCTAAAATAATCTACTAAAATATTCCTGATACCACAAGCTACATTATTAATTTAGAACCAATATTTAATACAAATACATAGGTGTATTTAAAACTCAAGGTGAACTCGCTCTGCCTCAGACCCAATGACTCACCGACTCACCCCCCGTCCCCCTTCTACTCACTCCGTTCGCATAGAGGGGGTGACTTCGGAACGCATTTTGAGCTTGTAATTAGAGTCGAATTCTAAACCCATTCAGGCGTCCCCCTC
>SL_3KL_010_SEDDRAFT_10004802_pt1 | contig 12193 bp, 7 predicted proteins | sample SodLakKL_010_SED_2_FD_10381 | JGI IMG/M metagenome (IMG submission 10381)
CAAGACCCTCCAACTGGAGGCCGGGGAATACCAGTACAAGTATTTCTCCGATCTGCTTGGTGAAGGCTGGGCCGGCGGCGAATGGGACGGCGATCCCAACAGGGTGGTCAACATCACCGAAGACACCGTGATCGACGACATGTTTGGCCCGGAAGAGATCTTTGCAGACACCATCGAAGAGATGCAATTAACCCTCTTCCCCAACCCGGCATCCGGACAGTTCAGCATTCATTCCGGTGTCATGATGCAGGAAGTCAGGATTATGGACATTACCGGAAGAACAGTAATGCATCTGCAAGTCGACAATTACGAGTTGACGGTGAACACTTCAGGCTTTAACAACGGATTGTATATTGTGAATATTTTCACCGAAAGCGGTGTATCCGTTCACAAGGTACAAATCCAGCGATAAGCATTCTTCAGGCATCCTGTATGCCGGAACAAAAAACACCGGCCGCTTCCGGCCGGTGTTTTTTTATGTATGATTCGAAAAAAAATCCGCGCACTACCAACCGACAATGCGGCCCCCGGTAGTAGTGAACCATATCCTGCCCCCGCCATCGCGCATCATCCCGTTTACGGCAGAGTTCCCGGTTTTCACCATACGGTCCACCCGGGCCTGATAAGGATCAAGTGCCATCACAATGCCATTGTTGGTTCCTAAATACACCCACTTTGCATCCGATACCAAAGGCACAGGATTGTGGTCGTACCCAAACCCGGCATCTGCAATCCAATTGGTTTGAAATACGGAAGACAAGGCACAGACAGCAACCAGACTGTCATTCATCAGCTTTGCATAGATTTCTGATTTGTCGTGCGATAAGCCCATACTCTCCCTGACCTGGTACCGCCCGGTACGCCAGATTTCCGTGCCGCTTTTCAAGTCCAGTGCCGTCATGTACCGGTCGGGGGCCACCAAAAACACCTTGTCGTGACTGATGGCCACCTGCACATTGCCTGGCGAAAACAATTTGACCGGTGAGTCATTGTTCCAGATCCACAACAACTGCCCGCTGTGCCTGTCGAGGGCGTACACATGGGTGTCCCATGCCGTAAACACCACCACGTTGCCGGCAACGGCCGCCCTGGCCTGTGTATATCCGTTGATCTCCTCAAAAGACCATTGCACCGCACCACTTTCGGCATCCACACAGGCAAACGCACGGTTGCCAAAACCCACGTACACATCACCTTCCTTTACCAAAGGGCCGGCCATTACAGGGGCACCGGTTTTTAAGGTCCAGCGGATTGTCCCGTCAGATACATCCAGCCCGAAAAGTGTGCTGTCGGTCGTACCGGTTACAATGGTTTCACCGGCCAATGCCGGGGTGCCAAACATATTGCCCCCCAGTTCTGTGGACCAGGCTTCGGCAGAAACCTCCAGGTCAATGGCCCTGAGCCACCCGGCCGAATTTCCATAGACAAGCAGGCTGTCTCCAACGATCAGTGGCCCTGTAAACACCGACACGCTGTCTTGCCACTGAAAAAAAGGACCGGTAACACGATGTCCGTAATCCGCTGCCCGGGCCGGCAGTTCAGGGAATGGCAGGCTGTCTGTCACAGAAGAGTCCAAATAGTTGAATGCCAGTGCAGGAGCGCCTACCGGTTCTCCTGCAATCTTGTTCCAGGCCCACAAGCTGTCGCCCGCAAGCTCAACCAGTGTATATCCGGGCGTATCGCCTCCGCGCAGCACCAGGGAGCGGCCCATGACACCCGGAATCCCCCCGGCATTCAACAAACGCAGCTGGTGTCCGTGACCCGAGAAAGCCACCCTGGCCCTGTGCGCTTTAAACAGGGCGGCCAGTTCATGCCACCGGTCAAGGCCAGGAGCCAGCGGATAATGCGCAAATACGAGCAATCGCTTGTTTTGGTCGCCGTGTGCCTGCAATTGTTGCTCAATCCAACGGATATCCTGTGTGCGCACATGGCCGTCGCCCATGCGCATGAAAGGGCCTGTGCTGAAACCGATCAGCACAAAATCTCCCGTTGCATGCAGGAATTTGTCGTCGCCCCACAACCGGTTGAAGTGTTCACCGGCGCTCTCCGACCAATTGGTTTCGTGGTTGCCCGGAACGATCAGGTACCCACCTTTGATGCCATCCAGGATCCGTTTGACATTGTCCAGTTCACTGTTCGACCCGGTATTTGTAATATCCCCGGTAACGACAACCAGGTCAATCTGTTGCCGGTTGATGTCGTCCACAATGGCCTGCAGGTGTTCTTCCGCCACCTGTCCGGGCGTTACATGCAAATCTGTCAGCAAGGCAAAACGCAGGCCGTATGGCTGCCGGCTGCATGAATACATAATCAGGCAACAAAGCGTGGCCATGGCGGTTGCAATCAACAATTTTTTTATATGCATTTCTTTGGTATTTAAGATGTTACATCTTATGATTGGGTGCGCCGGACGCTGATTTTTTCAAGACGCCGGCCTTTGCCCGGCCGGCCAAATCCGATGCGGATCTTCGCCTGGCGGCCAACACCCAATTTCACGGCAGTGATCAAAATTCACTACATTTGCCTGGTAAAAATAATCAAAGACAAACACTTAAAAAAACCGCCATGATGAACGGCCTGAAAAAATGTATCATGGGAATCATACTGATAGCCACTGCAATGGGTGCAAGTGCACAAGTCAAACCTGGCATTGAGGTGTTGCGCGACATGGATTTTGAACCCCTGAAAGGAAAGCGCGTCGGATTGATCACCAATCCAACCGGGGTGGACAGCCGGTTGCGTTCCACCATAGACATCCTGTTCGAAGCCCCCGGCGTGGAACTGGTGGCACTGTATGGCCCGGAGCACGGCGTACGGGGGGATTATCCTGCGGGCGAACTGATCGACAATAAAAAAGACCCGTATACCGGGGTGCCCATGTTCAGCCTGTATGGACGGACACGCAAACCCACCCCTGAAATGCTTGAAGGGGTAGACATCCTGGTGTACGACATTCAGGACATCGCTTCACGCTCATATACATATATCAGCACCCTTGGATTGGCGATGGAAGCGTCAGCAGAAGCAGGCATTGGCTTTATGGTGCTTGACCGCCCCAATCCCCTGAGCGGGTTGAAGTTTGAGGGGCCCCTGGTGGAAGACGCCTTTATCTCTTTTGTGAGCCAGTTTCCCATTCCTTATGTACATGGGTTTACCGTGGGCGAGCTGGCCCTGTTTCTCAATGGCGAGGGTTTGCTGGAAGGGGGACAAAAGTGCCGGCTCAGCGTCATTGAGATGGAAGGATGGTCGCGCGATATGCTGTTCGAAGACACCGGCCTGCACTGGGTGCCCTCCTCACCCCACATCCCGTTTTACCACTCCGCCTATTACTATCCGGTATCGGGTATTTTGGGTGAACTGTACTGCATGAACATCGGTGTTGGCTACACACTTCCTTTCCAGTTGTTTGGGGCTGACTGGCTCGACGATGCCGATGCCCTGGCTGCCAACCTCAACGCCCTGGACATTCCCGGGGTTATTTTCCGGCCCATGCACTTCCGGCCTTTTTATACCGACATGCAAGGCAAAACAATGCGCGGGGTCCAGGTCCACCTCCTGGATGTGCACGCCGCCCCCCTCTCGCTCATCCAGTTTTATGTGGTCCAGGAGATCCATACATTGCACCCGGAAACCAGGTTGTTTGAGCATTGCGGCAGCCACCGCTTTGACATGTTCGACAAAGTTTGCGGCACCGACAAAGTACGCATAGCGTTCGGGGAAAACTACCTGGTGGAAGACATTCTCGATTTATGGACCCGTGAAATTGATCCTTTTGTAGAAAAAGCCCGCAACTATTTTCTATACCATTAACAGGCCCCGGGCTTGCCGGCAGCCATGATACAAAATCCGCGGATCATCCTGTTCACGGGTATTCCGGGCCAGGCAAGCCGTTAAGCCCAACGGCCGCCCCGAAGGGCAGGCCAGGTTGCGCATCTGCTATTTCTTGATCCCAAAGTCCTTGTCGATCTTCAGATAGCGCAAAACGAGCAGGCCGGGGATGGCACAAAGCAGCACCCAGATAAAGAAATTGCTGTATCCAACGATTTCCTGAATCCAGCCCGAGATCATCCCGGGCACCATCATGCCCAGGGCCATCAGTCCGGTACATATGGCAAAATGCGCCGTCTTTTGTTTCCCCTGGGAGAAATAGATCATATACAGCATGTAGGCCGTGAAGCCAAAGCCGTATCCAAATTGTTCCACCGCCACGGCGCCCGATATCAGCCAGAAACTTTCCGGTGTGGCATAGGCAAGGTACACATACACCAGGTTGGGCAGGTTGATGGCCAGGGTCATGGGTAATATCCAAAACTTCAAGCCTTTTTTCGAAGCCATCAGCCCCCCCAGGATGCCACCCAGGGTCAGTGCCAGGATGCCAAAGGTTCCATAAACCCATCCGACATCACCGGTTGGCATTCCAAGGCCTCCGAGTTCGCGGCGGTCGAGCAGGAAGGGTGAAGCCATCTTTACAATCTGGGCTTCTCCAAGCCTGAACAGCAGCAAAAAGGCGAGTGCAGGCCATATCTGTTTTTTCCGGAAAAAAGAGCCAAAGGTCTGTAAAAATTCAACCATGAAATGCCTGTCCTGCGATTTCACAACCGGTTGGTCGCTCGATGGGCGGGGCAGCATAAACAGATGGTAGACAAAAAACAGGATAAACAACCCGGTGAGGATAAAAAAGGTAATGGACCAGGCCAGGGGGATATTCCCTGAACGGCCTTCGAACCAGGCGATGGATTCCCGGTCGAGTTTCGGGTCAAGCTGGACCAGTAGCCAGGCAGTCTGATCCCAGTTTTCTGACGTGAACTCCAGGCGCTCCCCTTCCACCAGCCGGATGCTGGCATCCCCGCGCTGAAACCCGGTGTTTAAAACAATGGGATCATCGGCCGGTGGCGGCACCGACAAACGCACCCCGATCAACCCGATGTTGCCCTGGGTATCCAGCGGTTCCGCCACCAGATGATCCTCGATCCCAAGGCGTGCCCTGATCCAGTTGGCCAGGGGTTGCGATACCGCCCGCGACCACCAGGAGGCCCTGGCTACTTCTGCGACCTCTTCCTCAATCACAAATCCGTGTGCCACATTATGGCGGTGGGCCCACCGGCGGATGCTGTCTGCCTTGTCTGTGTCAACCCCGTCGAGCGAAAGATAGAGGTCATCGGTACCCAGCACAAATGTCATCTCCTGTGTTTCTTCTTCCGATGGGATGGCATCCACCATCTCCACCACAGCACCTTCCGGATGTGCCGTAACAGAAAAACGTACCGGTTCCTGTCCGGTGAACACCTCAAAATACCCGGCCACAATGATCAGAAGGCCCTGGCCTGTGATCATGGCAAAACGGTAAAAGGTGCTTCGTATGCCGATAAAGTAAGATTGATCTCCCTGGCTCAACCCGAGCATATAAAAGCCGTCGGCGGCAATGTCGTGTGTGGCGGAACTAAAGGCCATCAGCCAGAAAAACGCCAGGGTGTACTGGAAGAAAGACGGCAGGGGGATGGTAAAGGCCACGCCGGCCAAACCCGCACCCACCATAAGCTGCATGATCACCACCCACCAGCGCTTTGTCTTGAACATGTCCACGATCGGGCTCCACAAAGGCTTGATCACCCATGGCAAATACAGCCAACTGGTGTATAAAGCTATATCGGCATTGGATACCCCCATGCGTTTGTACATGATGACCGATACCGTCATCACCATCACATAAGGGATCCCCTGTGCGAAGTACAGACTGGGTACCCATGCCCAGGGCGACTTTTTTTGTGTATTTTCTTCCATGTGCATTTTTTATTTAATAGTTCTTTTCAATGGTGGCCCCTTTGAAATAATGGCCAAGGATATCCTGCCAGGCAATCCCCCTGGCCCCCATAACGGCCGCACCGATCTGGCACAAGCCAACACCATGTCCCCAGCCGGCCCCTTTCAGCACAAAATGTCCGGGAATTCCCTGTCGAACATCATGGGCTTCAACCACAAAGGCAGAACTGTATAAATGACTTTCTGACAACGCTTTCCGTATTTCAAGTTCTTTTCCGATCACCATACTGCCTTCACTGCCCAGCATCTTCAGCCGGATAAGCCGGCCCGAGGTACCACGTTCAACCGGCATCATTTCCATAATATGGCCCACATCCAACCCAATTTTTTTACGCAGCAAACGGCGGGCTTCTTCCTGGGTCAATATCACCTCCCACCTGTAAAAATCAATGGTTTCCTGATCATATTCATTGAGCACCTGCGACAGGACCTCTGCATCGCGTGTATTGCAAAAAGCCTCCGGCGAACCCAGTATCCATGCCCTGGCCTTGTCTTCCGTATCCAGGTTTGTGTCGAAGCCTACGGGCAGGCGATGGTTATCGGCCACCTTCACCAGGTAAGGGTGCGCCCTGGGCTCCCAGACATGTTCAAAATGTTCCGACAGGCCCCCGCAGCACTTGGAGTACCGGGCATCGCAAATGTGGCCATCGTACATGAGTACCAGGCCGGAGGTATCCGAAACCGCTTTGGCCACCACAGGGCTGCTGACCCTGGTGATCCCCTGGTAACGCTGGCAATGATCGTCAGCACACACATCAAAATGGCGGTGATCTTCCCGGTCGTACCACCGGATATGTTCTCCAGGCTGACCGGCCGCCCCGGTGTCATCACCTTTGAACTGCCCTGAAAACCCTTTTTGTTTTTGGATCTGTGCCAGCAGCCAGCTCCGGGCGATCACCGCATGTGCCTTCAGGAAGGCTTCGCTTGCTGAAGCACGCATTTCCGACGAGATGACACTGACCAGGTATTCTTCGAGTGGCAGTGTATTGACGCCCCATAGCGTTTCACCATCATGGATGATATGCAGGCTGCCCCTGAAGCGCTGGGTTTCACGGCGCTGCCAGTGAAAGTCGACTCCAATGGTTACATCAAACAGGTCAAACACCTGTTTCTCCGCGTCAAGCGGTTCAAACACCACCGGAAAATCCGCACGCAAGGTCTTCCCGGCAAACTCCAGCACCAGTCCCCCGTTCTCCATCCGTGCCTCCCCTTTCCCTTCAAACAAACTGTTTGACCCGACATGCCGGAACGACCCATGCAACTCAAACCGGATCTCCTCCCCGGCCAGAATCCCCACTTTTATATCTACTGTACTCCCAGAACCTCCCATAATCATTTCTCAACAAATTAATATTTTTTACTACTAAAAACCATTTACCGCCCACCAACCACTAATTACTAATTACTAAATACTACTTACTACTTACTACTTACTACTTACCAAGCAGTACTTCTTTCTCATTTCTCCAAAACACCCGCTCCACCCGCGCCCCCACATAGTGCGCATAAAAAGCCACAGGCGCCACCCAGGGAATGATCGCGGTACGGTGCCCCTCTTCCTGCATGTCTTTCAGGCATCTTTTCAGCAAAAGGCTGCCCATGCCCAGCCCGCGCAAATCGGCATGCGTCCCCATCGGGCCGAACCACCCGGTTCCCTTGTTGTTGGCATTGTGCAAAGAAAAAGCTTTTATCCGGCCATTTTTCAGGGCAATATGGGCCGAAGGCGGGTCATTTTTTAAGGCCATGCCGGCCTCGTTCTGCCATAACAGCCATTCTTCTGCCAGCAGTGAAAACAGCTCATTTTTGTCTTCTTTGGTGGCACGTCGCACCTCAATGCCCTTTGCCAGCAACATCTGCTCTTCTTTCTCCGTCGACCAGTCAGAGGCCTCCAGGTCGGCGACCATGTTGACCGATTCGCCAAATTGCTTAAAGCCGAGCTTCCAGACCATGCAAAGTGCCGGTGTATAGCGCGGATCAATGCCCGGCATGAAATAATTGAGCGGCACATCGTAGATGCGGATTTTGGTGGCCCCTCTGGACACCAGGCTTTCTTCGGCAGCCCGGTACATCGCGGTCCCAATCCCTTTGCGCCGGTAGTCATGCTCTACGGCCATCAGCTTTACATAACCGAATGCTTCGCCCCGGATGTCACGCCTGACGGCATACAAAAAACCGACAAGCGTCTCATTGTGATAAGCAGAAAAACACAGCCCGGGATCGGCCATGGGATCTTCAAACAGTTTTTCTTCAAGCAGACCGGTCGTCATTTGGTCAAAGTCAAAGTTGCGGTCGAGAAAGCGTGCGACACCGCCGGTATCTAACGGCCACCCGGTTTTTATTTCAAATGGCTGTTTCATGGACTCATGGTTTTTTATGGACCAGTTCGTTCAACAAATCATCCCAGTTTGCGGCATCAATACACACCTGGGCAAAAATGTCTTCCATCAGGGCCAGGTCCATCCGTGCATAATCCTTTTCCCTTGGGGTAACAAGCACGCCGCCAAGGTCGACCGAAGCCGGACTGAGCATTACCTGTTCATCGCCCTGTGCATGGAATTGCCATGGCCGGTGCTCCTTCCTTGGCAGCACCAGGACCTGCCATTCCGGGGCATGATAGCCGGCCAGGATATTCAGCATGGGCTCCGGCTGGTCCGGCTGCAGGGGCTTCAGAAAGTCATAGATCTGTTCAAAGCACCCGGCCAGGGCCTGTTTATCACTGCTCCGCAGCATGATGATACGCCTGTGGTACTGTTCCATGGCCCGGATGTCAACATGGTCGTTCTGCCGCAGAAGTTTGCCGGCATCCTGCCGCATCCTTTCAACGGGCAAAAAGCCTTTGTTGCCAGCCTGGAAATGAAAATGGTCGGGGGCAGATGCCCCGCAGCGGGGCCCATTATAGAAAACCACAAAATCTTCAAGGGCTTTGGCCAGTTGCAGCATGTCGTCCATCCTTCCGGCAATGAGCTGATCCTCATGAGTCCTTACCGGGATGGTCAGGTGCCGGGGGAAAATGGGAAAGGGATTCACCAGGATGAGGTACTCCCTGCCAAATTCGACCCATCGCTGTTGCGCAGGCAAGTGTTTTTCACACAGAAAACAGGGGCGTTCCCTGATGGACCTTGCATCAACCTTTGCGGCGGATGAACGGATGCGTGCCGGGTTACACTGGACATAAAAATCCGCATCCTCCGGTTTATCCAGCGGCCGCCGCATCACCCGCTTTAAACCACTGTAGTTGTTCCGGGCAAGATCCCAGTCACGCACCTGCTGCGAAAGCAAGGCATGTACCCGATCCTGAAAACTGCCGTTGATCCCTGAAAAACCTTCTGTTGTCATCTGTGTGTACATATTATTTTTTCAGCCGGATAAACCGTGTGCCGACAGATAGGTGCCGGCGGATCAGGGCTGGCACATTCAACCCTGGTTCTTTCTGATACGTGCCTGCAATTCAATGGTACGTATCCTGTCTTTATAGGTGTTGTGTGCATTCTGCTTCTGAATGTCCAGCGAAGCATCGGTATTGTCTTCCCAGCGGCGGCACAGGTATAAGGGTTCATAAATGCGGCCGATCTGGTAATGGCGCGAAATGGCCAGGCCAACGGCATAGTCTTCGCCATAACTCACATTGGGAAACAGGATCTTTCGCAAAACCGGGGTGTAAAAAGCCCTGGGGGCACCCAGCCCGTTGATGCGCAAGGCATTGTTGCGGCCGTTGTCTGGGGTCCATTCCCTGTGGTCTATCAGCCCCGGCGGAATTTCTTCCAAATTAAAATTTACCATCCGGTAACTGCCCACCACCATGGCACATTGTTGCTCATAAAAAGCATTGACAATGTTGGCGATCACATGTTCATCAATGTACAGGTCATCGCTGTCGAGTTGAATGGCAAAGCGTCCGCATTGCGGATGCAACACCCCTTCATTCCAGCAGCCGCCAATGCCCAGGTCTTTGCGTCCCGGAATATGGTGGATGAGCCGCCGGTCTTCAGCGGAGAGTTTTTGCAACAATGCAGAGGTGCCGTCGGTAGAATGATTATCAACCACAATGATGTTGAATGGGAAATCCGTTTTTTGTTTGAAAACCGACCGCACGGCATCCTCAGTGGTTTTTACCCTGTTGCGCACCGGGATGATCACGCTGGCCTCCACGGGGAATCCCTTTTCCAGGTCCAGGCGGACCGGCTCAAACTCCGGTTTCAGCCATCCCCCAATGGCCTTCAGGTGCCTGGTGCAGGCCTGCTCCATTTCAATCTGGACATCCCTGTTGCGCGGATCCACGTAGTCGAACATCTTTTCTCCCGAAGTGCGCTGATCGGTTTCCATTTCGGTATATAAAAATTCCGGCAGGCGCACCAGCCGCGATCCCTGCGATACCCGGAGCCTCAAATCGTACAGGCCTGCAAAGCGGAATGTATCTTCCATGGCAGCTGCGGCCTTTTTGAATGTATCTGTACGGTACAGCACCAGGGATCCAAAATTAAAATCATCACGAAGGCTCCCTTCCTGGTAGTCAATTACCGGCAGGGGGCTCAGCTTGCCTGCTTTCATCTGGTAATGATCCGCATAGACCATACCGGCCCCGGTGGCCTCAGCCACCTGCAACATGCGCTCCAGGGCATGGGCACCAAGTTGCAACGGCAATGCACTGGTATATACCGCCGCATAAGGGGTTTCAGCAGCTTCGGCCATTTGTTTTATGCCGGATGTGGCGCGCATTCCCGCTCCTTCGAGGATACGTGCACCGCGTGGCAACTTCAACCCTTTGGATTCAGGAGTTCCCAGAATACAGATCTCTGAAATCAAGGCATGGTCCTGAAGCGCATCCAGGCTTCTTTGCAAGTCGCCAGGATGGCCGCCAGCCATAAAAAAGGTAATTTTCTGATCTTTTTTTGTCATTATTCAACCGGTTTTATCATTAAAAAATCAAGGATGGATTTCATCAGTTCGCTGCGGTGCATGGCATCCGGGACAGATTCAAAAGGAAAGCCCAGGGAAACGGTCCGGTGCTCCCCGGCATAAGCCACCCCGGCACTGGTCATGCCCGTGGCATAGCGGTAAATGGTAAATGCATTTCCCCCGGCTGCCTCGATGGCATCGGGAGCCTCCACACGATAGGTATCCGGATGGAAGCCGGTATTGAACCGGATCTCAGCCGGGAAAAGATCGCGGGCATAATCGGTGACCGTCACATCCCCCTTGTTCGTGGCATGGTTGGTTCGCCAGGTGTAACCCAAAACATCCTGTGCAAACCCGATCGCATCCTGGTCATCAAAACGCACCATGTCTGTTCCGATGTAAGCCCCCGATAAGAACACCGATCCGCCCCCGGCAGCAAAATCTGACAGTTGTTCAATAAATGCTGGTGTGAACAACCTGAAATCGACCTGCTGCCTGTCGCGAAAATGGGGCACGCCTTTTTGAAGTCCGCCAATGACAACAACCACAGAATAGGGCGATGTGTCGAAACCGGGCTGTTCAAATGCCTGGCGGCTTACCGAGACAAAAGAATGCCCTGCCTGCCGGATGGCCTTCCCATACAGCCATGGAAAATCAAAGCTGTTTCCAGGAATGACCTGTGCTTCCTGATCGGCATAGCTGGCACCCCAGCCGGGGCTGTCATCATCGAGCCATGGCGAATCGCGGCGAAAATCGTATTGCGATCCGGTAAATGTCAGTTTATATTGATATGGAACGCCGCTGTCTTCCCACCAGGCAATCCCGGCAAAACCGGGGGTTTCGAAGAATGACGGGCCACTGACGCGGTCAAAGGCATTGACCACCAAAATTTGCGGGGCGTCATCCGGGAGCAGGACCATGGAAAGTGTTTCAGAAGGAAAACTTTCCCCTCCCCTGTTGACCGCCGACACCCTGAACCCGGTCAACTTTTTCCGTTCGGGAAGTTCCAGCACCACATGGGTGTTGCCGGTGATGGTATGACGCACAAAGCCTTCCCCTTCCTGGCGAAGGTAGAGTATATAATGGGTCGGTGAGGCCGTGGGTTCCAGCGGATCTTCCACTTCTTTCCATGACACACGGATGGAGTCGCCGGCAAGCACGTGCATAGAAAGCTCCACGGGGGGCAGGGGGGCAACCACGGCCTCGCGGCCATCCTGGTGCGCTAAATAACGAAGGATCCCCTTATAAATGGCCCTGCTTGCATCAAACTGAAAACGCGGGTCAAGGCCAAAAGACATGTCTGCCAGGTTCTGGTGGGAGAACAGTTCCAGCAAAAGGGCCGGCACGTTGGGTCGCCAGGCCTCGGAATATTGCCGGTCCCAGATGGCCCTCCGGGTCCAGTCGGGTTTATACAATTGCCGGATGTCCCATATCAGCTGATGTTGTACCAAGTCGGCCAGATCGCGGCTGGCCAGCC
>SL_3KL_010_SEDDRAFT_10004803_pt1 | contig 12191 bp, 14 predicted proteins | sample SodLakKL_010_SED_2_FD_10381 | JGI IMG/M metagenome (IMG submission 10381)
GGATACGAGTTGACGCTGGACGACCTCCGGAACTTCCGTCAGTGGGGAAGCCCCACCGCCGGCCACCCGGAGTACGGACACGCTGAGGGGATCGAGACGACCACGGGACCGCTGGGCCAGGGAGTGGCCAACTCGGTGGGGATGGCCATGGCCGAGAGGTGGCTCGCCCATCACTTCAACCGGCCGGGGCATTCGGTGGTGGACCACTACACCTACGCCTTCTGCTCCGACGGCGACCTCATGGAGGGCATCTCCCACGAGGCCGCTGAGCTTGCGGGGCATCAGAAGCTGGGCAAGCTCATCTGGGTCTTCGACGACAACGAGATCACCATCGAGGGCTCCACCGACCTGGCCTCCTCGACCCGTCAGCTCCAGCGCTTCGAGGGATACGGGTGGCACGTGCAGCAGGTGGACGGAGGCAACGATCTGGCGGCGCTGGACACGGCCCTCCGCGCCGCCCGCACCGAGACGGATCGCCCTTCCATCATCGCACTCCGCACGGTCATCGGGTGGGGGAGCCCGAACATGGCCGGATCGGCGGATACCCACGGGGCCCCGCTGGGGGAGGAGGAGATCCGCCTCACCAAGGAGAACCTGGGCTACCCGAGCCAGGAGCCCTTCTTCGTCCCGACGCAGGCCCGGGAGGAGTGGGGACGCTCCATCCCCCGGGGACAGGCCCTGGAGAAGGCATGGAACGAGCGGTTCGACGCCTACCGGGAGGCCCACCCGGAGCTGGCTCGAAGGCTGGAGACCTACCTGACCGGTGAGCTTCCCGATGGGTGGCGAGACGCGCTGCCGGACTTCTCGGGAGAGGCGAAGGCGGCGGACCCGGGCTACCTCCGGGAAGGTGATCCAGGCGCTGGCGGGGGCGGTACCCAACCTCATCGGCGGCTCGGCGGATCTGGGCCCGTCCAACAAGACGGAGATCCAGGGGGCCGACTCCCTCCTTCCCGCCACCCCGGGGGGACGGAACCTCCACTTCGGCGTGCGCGAACACGCCATGGGTGGGATCCTGAACGGGCTTGCCCTCCACGGCGGCGTCCGGAGCTACGGGGGCACCTTCCTCATCTTCTCCGACTACATGCGGCCGTCCATCCGCCTGGCCGCCCTCATGAAGCTCCCGGTGACGTATGTCTTCACCCACGACTCCATCGGTCTGGGCGAGGACGGTCCGACCCACCAGCCGGTGGAGCACCTGGCTGCGCTCCGGGCCATCCCCAATCTCATGGACCTCCGTCCCGGCGATGCCGCCGAAACGGCGGAGGCGTGGGCCCTGGCCATGGAGCGCACGGACGGCCCCGCCTTCCTGTCGCTGACCCGTCAGGGGGTGCCGCCCCTGGACCGGAGCCGATGCCCGGACCCGGAGGGCGTTCGTCGCGGAGGGTACATCTTCCGAGAGGCCGCCGGCGGTGAGCCCCGTGCGGTTGTCCTGGCCTCGGGGTCGGAACTCCACCTCGCCGTGGAGGCAGCGGAGGAGTTGGAGGCGGGTGGCATCCCCACCCGCGTCGTGAGCCTTCTCTCGTGGCACCTCTTCCAGCGCCAGGACCCGGCCTATCGTGACGAGGTGATTCCCCGAGGCATCCCCACCCGCGTCGCCATCGAGGCCGCGTCCCCCATGGGCTGGCATCGGTGGGTGGGAGACGGAGGGGCCGTGGTGGGAATCGATGGATTCGGTGCTTCCGCCCCTGCTGATCGCCTCTTCCAGGAGTTTGGAATCACGTCGTCGGCACTGGTGGCAAGGGTGCGTGAACTCCTGGGCGAACCCCGCTAGATCCGGCTCGCCGAACGCAGGGGAACCCGGCCACACCGACCGGGTTAGACTGGCCCGTCCGGTTGGGGATCCTCCGGGCGGGCCTTCGCCTTGCCAGGAACCCCCACCGGTTGCAGATTCATTTTTTCCCAATTTCCAGGGGTCGTGAAGGTTCATGACCCCTGGCCGATTCATGTGTGGAACCAGCGCTTCCCCCGGATCGGCGGGGTCTCGTATGCAATCGAACTTCGAACCAACCCACTGCCTCCGGTACCGGTCATGAGTGACCCCAGGAACGGAAAGACGACGGCAAACGGGCCGCGGCGCCTTCGCCGCACCCTGGTCCTGATCGTGATGCTGTCCGTCTTCTGGATCGTCCTCTCGGGGCGGTTGGGACTTCAGTACTTCATCTTCATGGCGGCGTCCATCGCCATCGTGCTGGCCACGAATCCGGATCGGCCGTTCGCGCCGAACCGGAGCTTCGGCGAGCGGGTGGGATCGGTGGTGCACTTCTTCCGGTATCTGTTCTGGCTGCTCTGGAACATCCTGAAGGCCAACATCGAAGTGGCAGCACGGATCCTCCACCCGCGGATGCCCATCCGCCCACAACTCATGATCTTCCGCTCGCCCATGAAGAGTGACGTGGGACGGGTCGTGGTGGCCAATTCCATGACGCTGACCCCCGGGACCATCACGGTTGACCTCAAGGGTGATCGCTTTCTGGTCCACGCGCTCCACCCTGTCTCCGCCGGAGCGGTGACGGAAGCCCATCTCCAGAATGCCGTGGGCCCGCTCTTCGGAGAGGAACGGGAGGCGCCACCGAAGGTGAAGTGGTACAGCTCCTACCGGGACATCCCTCTGGATCGCCCGGAAGATCAATGATCCAAGTGCTTACCGGACTCGCGGCCTTCATCTCCCTGCTCATCGCCATCACCTTCTACCGGGTGCTGGTGGGGCCGACTCTCTATGACCGCCTCCTGGCCGTGGGCGCCATCGGCACGTACGCCGTGCTCCTCCTGGCCCTCATCGGCTTCATCTACGAGCGTCCCTCGGGATTCCTGGACCTGGCCATCACCTACGCCATCCTGAATTTCGTGGGGGTGGTAGCCATCGCGAAGTACCTGGATCTGGACTCGCAGAAGTCGGCCGACGCTGCGGGAGGGACAGAGGAATGACCCTCCTGGAATGGATCGCCCTCCCCTTCGTTGTGGCGGGGGCGTTCTTCCTCTTCGTCAGCGCGGTCGGCCTGATCCGCCTTCCGGACTTCTTCTCCCGCGCCCATGCCGTGGGGAAGTCCGAGACACTGGGGTCGCTCCTCATCCTTATCGGCCTCGTGTTCCACCACGGGTTCGTATTCGAGAGTGGGAAGCTGATCCTCATCGTGATCTTCGTGGCCATCACCAATCCCACCGGCATCCACACCCTCACCCGCGCCGCCCTCCGGGCCGGTCTGGACGTCTGGGTCGACCCCCGGGATCGGGGGATGCGGGTACGGACCGGTCCCGAGATGAACGCCTCCATGGCGGAGACGTCCGGGGATGAGTCGCATCGGGAACAGGGAGGTGTCCGGTGACCTGGGAGATTGATTTCTGGCTCATGATCATCCTGATCATGTTTGCCGTCCTGGCCCTGGAGGTGAAGGACCTCCTGGCCGCCGTGGGAATCCTCACCGGCTACAGCTTCCTCATGGCCCTCCTGTTCGCCGAGCTGGGCGCCCCCGATGTGGCGCTCACCGAGGCCGCGCTGGGAGCAGCCATCACGGGAATCTTCCTGCTGGTGACCCTCCGTTTCGTGAGCCGCAGGGAAGATCCGGAAGAGGAGGAGGACACATGAGGCTCATGGGTGCACTGCTCATCCTGATCGTGACCGGGTTTCTGTTGTGGGGAACCGGCGACCTCACGGACCGGGGAGACCCCCAGTCGCCGGCGGCCACCCACGTTTCCGTGTATTACATCGAGAATGCGCTGGCCGACTCCAAGACCCCGAACATGGTGACGGCGGTCCTGGCCGACTACCGGGGCTTCGACACCTTCGGCGAGGCCGTGGTGGTTGTGGCGGCCGCACTTTCCTGCCTCCTCATCCTCCTGCGCAGACGTCGGGAAGAAGGCCTTCCCGATCCCGAGCGGTCCGTGGCGGCGGGAATGGGGCCCGAGGCGGGCAGGGAGCCCGACGGGAGTCGCACGCCTCCGGCACGTGACACGCTTGGAGGGGGAGCATGACCAGTCGCTATGACTCCCTTTTTCTGGACGTCATCTCCCGGGCCATCGTCCCCCTGATCCAGATCTTCGCCCTCTATGTGGTGACCCACGGTCACTACGACCCGGGCGGGGGCTTCCAGGGAGGCGTCATGCTCGCCGCCTCCACCATCCTTCTTCGGATCTCCCAGGGCGAGGAGTCGTACGAGCGCTTCTCCCCCGCCGCCGGACTCTATCTGGCGGGGATCGGGGCGCTTGCCTTCGCCCTCCTGGGATTCATGTCCATGGCCTTTGGAGGAAACTTCCTCGAGTACGGCTATGCCATTCCCGGGATGGACGGAGTGATCCTGCGGTACTGGGGAATCTTCTTCGCCGAAGTCTTCATCGGCTTCCTGGTCTGGGGCTCCCTGGTGGCCATCTACGATGGCCTGACCACCGGAGGAGTCGACGAATGAACCGGTCAATGGGAGACTACAGGAGCATGATCGCCAGCACGGCAGGGAGCGCACTCCGGTGACCATCGAATTCTTCGCCGGTCGCTATCCGTATATCCTCATCGCCGTCCTCCTGGCGATCGGGCTTTACGGAATGACCATGAAGCGGAACCTCCTGAAGAAGGTCATCGGGATGACCATCTTCCAGACGGCCATCTACCTCTTCTTCATCCAGGGCGCCTTCAAGCAGGGAGCGACCATCCCGGTCTATACCGAGGAGTTCGGGACGGACCCCACGCTCTACATGAACCCGCTGCCCCAGGTCATCGTCCTCACCGCCATCGTGGTCGGGGTGGCCATTACCGGCGTCGCTCTCTCCCTCCTCCTCGTGACATACCGGCGCTTCGGTAGTCTCGACGAGGAAGTCATCATCCAGAGCATGAGGGAATCGGCGTGAGCCAGCTACCTGCTCTCATCCCGACGACCCTCATCCTCGCTGGACTCCTCAGCCTCCTGGTGGGGCTCAGGAGTCTCCGTGCGGGCCACCTCATCGCGCTGACGGGAACCGTCGTCTCGTTTCTGGTGAGCGTGATCGGTCTCCTGGAGGTCACCTCTTCCGGGCAGCCCATCCGATATGCTCTGGGAGGGTGGATTCCGCCCATCGGGATCGAATTCGTCCTGGATCACCTGGCCGCCTACATGACCACCCTGGTCACGGGGATCGGCGTCCTGGTGCTGATCTACGCCCCCCGATCCATCCGCCACGAGTCTCCGGGGAAGGCGGCACTGACCTACCCGTCCATGGCGCTCCTGGTGGCCGGGCTGGCCGGCATGAGCATCACCGGCGATCTCTTCAATCTCTACGTCTTTTTGGAGATCGCGGCGTTGGCCGCCTATGCCCTTCTGGCCACAGGCAGACGGGGAGGAGCCTTCGCCACCCTTCGCTACCTCCTCATCGGGGCGGTTGGTGGCGGATTCTACCTCCTGGGCGTGGGCTTCATTTATTTCTCGGTGGGCTCCATCAACATGGCGGACGTTGCGGCACGGCTCCCGGAACTGCTGGAGAGCCGGTCCGTCATCTCAGGCGCAGTCCTCATGGTGCTGGGGTTGGCGCTGAAGATGGGCCTCTTCCCGCTGCACTTCTGGATGCCCGACGTATATACCAACGCCCCTTCGTCGTCGGCGGCGCTCATTGCGCCCATCATGACGAAGGTGTCGGCCTACGCCATCGTGCGTCTCATGCTGGATGTCTTTCCACCCGGCTTCTTCACGGAGGCGCTCCCCATCGCCGCCACCATCGGCTGGATGTCAGCGGCGGGGATTCTTTTCGGGTCCATCATCGCCATCGGCCAGCAGGACTATCGACGCATGCTGGCGTACTCTTCGGTGGGTCAGATCGCGTACGTGGGTCTCGGGATCGCACTGGCCAACCCCATCGGCCTCATCGGCGGCCTCCTGCACATCGTGAACCACGCCCTCATGAAGGGGCTTCTCTTCCTCATCGGCGGTGCCATCCAGTGGCGTACAGGCCTGGTGCGGATCCCGGATATGGTGGGCCTCGGGAAGAAGATGCCGTGGACCATGTACGCTTTCGTCATCGCCGTCCTGGCCATGGTCGGGATTCCACCCACGGCCGGGTTCTTCTCGAAGGTCTATCTCATGATCGGGGCGGTGCAGGCCGACGCATGGGTCTGGTTTGCCGTCATCGTCCTGTCGTCCCTCCTCTCGGCCATCTACTTCTTCCGCATGGTGGAGTTCGTCTTCCGGGACGTGGAGGGCGCGGAGGAGAGTGCAGATGATTCCGCCACCGGAGGGGTCTCGGCCGAGGAGCTGCGGGGCGCCGTGGCCGGCGAGGTGCCCCCCTCCATGTTCATCCCCATCGCCATCCTGTCGGCGGCGGTGATCCTGGTGGGTGTGTTCAATTTCCTCATCGTGCGGGCCCTTCTGGAGCCCGCCGTCGCACCGCTGCTGGGAGGCTGAGGCATGGACGGCTTCCTTGACCTGGCTCCTCTCCTGGCGATCCTGGCCTCCGCCATCGCGGCGGTGGCCGTCCCCCTTACCGGGGAGAAGCGTCGGAATCTGAGGGAAACCTGGACGGTGCTGGCCGCCGTGGTGAAGTTCTCCCTCATCGCCATGATGATTCCCGGCGTCCTGGCCGGCGAGCGATACGGGATGGACCTCCTTGAGATCGCCCCGGGGATCGGGCTGTCCCTCCGGGTTGACCCGGCGGGTCTTCTCTTCGCCACCTCGGCCTCGTTCCTCTGGATCCTCACCTCGTTCTACGCCTTCGGCTACATGCGCGGAGCGAACGAGGCCAAGCAGAGTCGATTCTTCTCCATGTTGGCCGCCTGTCTCTCGGCCACCATCGGGCTCTGCTTCTCGGGGAACATCCTCACCTTCGTGATCTTCTACGAGATCCTGTCGGTGGCCACCTACCCGCTGGTCATCCACTCGGGCTCCAAGAAGGCCTACGAAATCGGTCGACAGTACCTGATCTACGCCCTGACCGCCGGGATCGCCCTGGTGGCGGGCCTTGCGGCCATCTATGCCGTCACGGGGACGCTGGACTTCCAGCCCGGTGGGTTCCTGGATGCGGAGATGGGGATGCCCTTCCTCTGGACGGTCTTCCTCCTCTTCGCCCTTGGATTCGGGGTGAAGGCGGGCGTCATGCCCCTGCAGTCGTGGCTTCCCAACGCCATGATCGCGCCGACCCCGGTGTCGGCCCTCCTCCACGCCGTGGCGGTGGTGAAGGCGGGCGTCTTCGGCTTCGTCCGACTGGTGGGGTACATCTTCGGGCCTGAGCTCTTCGGCGCCATGGGGGCGGCCACCTTCCTGGCCATCCTCGCCGCCATCACCATCCTGGTGGCATCCCTCATCGCCATCACGAAGGATGATCTCAAGGCCCGCCTCGCCTACTCCACGGTGGGGCACCTCTCGTACATCGTCCTGGGCATCGCCATCCTGGCGCCCCAGGCCATGCTGGGCGCGGCCTTCCACATGATCACCCACGCCGCCATGAAGATCACCCTCTTCTTCTGCGCCGGTGCCATCTACGTGCATACCGGGAAGAAGAAGGTCAGTCAGCTCGATGGTATCGGCCGCCAGATGCCTCTCACCATGGCGGCGTTCGGGGTGGGAGCGGTGGGCCTGGCGGGGGTGCCCCTGGTGGGCGGCTTCGTGTCCAAGTGGTACCTGGGGGTCGGAGCCCTGGATGCGGGGCTCTCCATCTACCTCTGGGTCTTCCTGCTGAGTGGACTCCTGAACGCGGCATACCTGGTGCCCATCGTGACCCGGGCCTTCCTGCGGAGCTCGCCGGATCACACCCGCTTCAACGAGGCGTCCCCGCTCATGGTGGTCCCCATCACCATCACCATGCTCTTCGCCCTCCTCCTGGGAATCCATCCCGACGGAGTCTTCCGCTTCTTCTCCCTGGCGGAGGCCATCGTGGCCTCCGTGACCGGGGTGACCTTCACGGGAGGCATCTGATGAGACTGAACTTCTGGCAGCTCCTCTTCGGCTTCGCCCTCCTGGGCTCGGTGGTGCTGGGCCTGATGCAGGACAAGGAGTGGGTGTACCTCTGGGACTTCCCCCTCTTCTTCGCCCTCACCGGGCTTCTGGGGTGCCTCTTCCTCTCTTGGGTGGCGAAGGGGCTGGTGAGTCCCCTGCTGGACCGCCCCGAGGATTTCTACGACCCGTCCGAGAAGGATCCGGACTGGAGTGGTGAGAGCCCGGCGGTGGCTCCGCCGGCATCGACGCCACGGGGTCGCACCCCGGCCGGAAGGGAGGGCTGAGCCGTGCTTGGACTCATACCTCCCGGGCTGATCCTCATTCTCGGGGCGCTCCTGATTCCCCTGGTTCCGGCCCGTGCGCGGTCGTGGGTGTTCCTGATCTTTCCCGCACTTGCGGTGGGGGTGTTGGCGAACCTGCAGCCGGGTGAGCACCTGGGGTGGGCGTTCGCCACCTACGAACTGCAACTGCTCAGGGTGGATGCCCTCTCCCTGGTCTTCGGCTGGGTCTTTGCCCTTGCCACCCTGGTGGCCGGGATCTACGCCCTCCATCTCAGGGACACGGGGCAGCAGGTGGCGGCCCTGCTCTATGCCGGAAGCACGCTGGGCGCCACCTTCGCCGGGGATCTCTTCACCCTGATCTTCTTCTGGGAGATCATGGCCTTTGCCTCGGCCTACCTGATCTGGGCCCGGGGAACGAAGGAGGCCTACGGGTCCGCCATGCGGTACCTCTTCGTCCACCTCTTCGGCGGAAGCCTCCTCCTGGGTGGTGCGCTCTGGCACATCGCCGAGACCGGCTCCATCGCCTTCGATGCTTTCGAGGGCGGGATCGCCTCATGGCTGATCCTCGGTGGATTTGCCGTCAACGCCGCAGTTGTGCCACTCCACGCGTGGATCTCCGACGCCTACCCCCGGGCTACGGTGACGGGGACCATCTTCATGTCGGCCCTCACCACCAAGCTGGCGGTATACACGCTGGCGCGGGGCTTCGCCGGATGGGACATCCTCATCTGGGCCGGATGCCTCATGGCGGTCTACGGGGTCATCTACGCGATCCTGTGCAACGACATCCGCCGGGTCCTTTCGTACCATATCGTGAGCCAGCTCGGCTTCATGGTGGCGGCCATCGGGATCGGGTCCACGCTGGCCATCCAGGGGGCCGTGGCGCTGGCCATCACGAATATCCTCTACAAGGGCCTCCTCTTCATGGCGGCCGGTGCCGTCATCTATTCCACCGGTGAGAGCCGGATGAGCCAGCTTGGCGGACTCTACCGGCAGCTCCCGGCGGTCTTCTGGATCTACGTGGTGGCGGGCCTCGCCATCGCCTCGGCCCCCTTCCTTGCGGGCTTCATCTCCAAGCCCATCACCGTCTACGCGGCCGAGTATGCCGGGTTGCCCGGCGTGGTGCTTCTCCTGCACCTGGTTTCGGTGGGGACCTTCCTCTCGGTGGGGCTCAAGGTCCCCTACTTCACGTGGTTTGGTGGCGAGCCGAAGAAGCCCATCCAGGCGGCGGCCATCCCAACCAACATGTACGTAGCCATGTGGCTGGCCGTGGGGCTCACCGTCCTCCTGGGAGTCTGGCCCGACCCGCTCTACACCATGCTTCCCGGCGGCGTCCCGGACTACGACCCCTACACCGTCGCCTCCCTCACCAAGGGGTTCCAGCTCCTTCTCTTCACCGCGCTGGTGTTCTTCGCCATCACCGGTTATCTGAAGCCGAAGCAGAAGATCCAGTTGGACACGGACTGGGTCTACCGCAGCTCGGCCCGGTTGGTCTGGCGCACCACCGTGGTCCCGGTGGAGCGCTTCTTCAAGTGGTGGGAGGACTTCTCCTGGGATACCACGCGGAAGATCGCACGCCGGGGCTTCGACCCTGTGGCTTGGACCCGGTCCATCCTGGGTCGCACGGGGCCGGAGGTGGGGATTCCGGGCGAGACCGCTTCCACGACCCTACGGGTGTCCATGACGGTGATGATGGTCTTCCTCCTGGCCACCATTGCCGCCGTCATGTTGATCATCGTCATCTGAGTCGATCTATTGCGGGGTGATGCGGGTCCTGGGGACGCCGGGACCCGCATTCTCCCATTCCCCGTGGAGGTGACCGATGCACTGCCCACTCCCCTACCGCCCCAGATTCAGCCCCTTCCTTCTCACCCTCGTCCTGGTGGGACTCGGCCTGGGATCGGTGGCGTGCGGGTCCGACGAAGCCCCACCTCCGGTCCCGGCCCTTCCGGAAGACGGCCCTCCACCCACCGGCGGCGCCGGAGTCCCTGACGTGGTGGCGCCGGAACGGGAAGAAGCCATGGGAATGGGTGAGGCGTACAGGCCGGAGCGGGACCAGGTCACCGATCACCTGGGTGTGGGCCTGGAGGCGGTGACTGCCGAAGTCGAGGAAGGCAGCCACCCCGATGCCCTCTTCTTCCAGGGCGTCCTTCCCTGCGCGGACTGCGCCGGTATCCGGACCAAGCTGACGCTCCTTCCGGGCCCCCGGGTATACGTCCTCCGTGAAACCTACCTGGGCGTGGCAGGGGGCGGTGACGCCACCTTCACCATCCTGGGTCGCTGGGGAGAGGAGCCCGGCGTCCTGGAGGCCGTACCCACCGCGGCAGTCATCCGTCTGGATGGCGAAGCAGAGGGTCCGCCGCGGGCCTATCTCGCCCGACTCGACCGGGACACCCTGCGGCTCCTGGATCGTGAAGGCCTCTGGATCGACTCGGATCTCCCCTACGAGCTGCGTCGGGTCGAGGAGTTCTGAGCCAACAGGTACTCCTGCACGAAGCGGGCGTCGGAGGGAGCCAAGGGGATTTCCGAAAGCTCCTCCGGCGCCCGCCACGCCAGACGCTCGTGCTCCAGGGGCCGGGGATCGCCGGAGAGGATCACCGGAATGAAGAGGACCACGAAGGGGGACCCGGGATCCCGGGCCTGGAAGAGCGGCCTTCCCACCTCCGACGCTCCTACCCCCAGTTCTTCCGTCAACTCCCTTCGGATCGCCTGGTCCAGTCGTTCTCCTTCCCTCACCTTGCCTCCTGGAAATTCCCAGAGCCCCGCATGGCGGCGCCCGGTTCCCCGCAGCGCCACCAGGACCCGATCCTGCCGACGTGCCACCGCAGCCACCACAGGTATCGAACCAGGCACCGCGGGAAGCTCCGGCGGATGCGGAGGGTCGGGATGGTCCGTACGAGTCGCCTGCCGGGGATCGGAACTGGCGCCGGGCCCTGCCGGAGGCCGGGAGCGGGAAGAGGGCATGGAGGCGGAGGGCTGGAGGCGGAAAGAAGGCTTGCAGCGGAAGTGGGCTGGAAAGGTGGAGGGCGGGAGATCGTGGGTGCAATTCCAGTGACGGGCCCAACGTGGATCCCTCCCGGGGAACTTCGGTAGAAGTCCTGGAGGTGGCAAATCGGCCCCTCGCCCGCCGTCGGCGGTCCCTCCTTCCGCCGTCCCTTCTTGCTTTGCAGATGATCCAACTCCGTGCCCGATCCACCCGGGCGACGAAACGCTTCGGCTTCCTGCCGGCCGGCCTCATCCTTCTGGTCACGGGTCTGGTCCTGGGGGGGTGTAGCGACAGCCCCACCGGCCCCCAGGTGGCCACTGTGCAGGTCTCCTCCGACACCAACCGGATCCGCATCGCGGAGCGGGTCCAACTGCAGGCCGAGCTCCGGGACGCGGCCGGTGAGCCCATCTCGGGACCGCAGGTCACCTGGTCCAGCTCCGATGAGACGGTGGCCCGCGTTTCGGGGTCCGGGGAGGTTGAGGGCATCGCCCTGGGGCAGGTACGGATCACAGCCGAGGCAGGAGGGGCTTCCGGCGAGATCACCCTCACCGTCGTGGAGTCGGCCATCATCTCGTCCGTTTCTCCGGCGGTGCTTCGGCCAGGTGAGGAGGCCGTCATCACCGGAGCGAACTTCGATCCGAGCGCCGCCGGCAATACGGTCCGGGTCCATGGGGTACAGGTCCAGGTCCTGGAGGCAACCGAATCGTCCCTCCGGATTCGGCTTCCCGATCTCCTGTGTCGTCCCGAGGGGGCGGCGCCCGTGACCGTTCAGGCCGGCCGCGACATCAGCCTTCCGGTAAACCATCCATTCGATCCTGGCGAATCCACCAGTCTCGAGCGCGGTGAACTCCGGCTCGTGACGTCGAGCCCCCAGTTCTGCCTCATCCTGGACGGAAGCTCCTCCGGGGCCGAATACCTTGTGGGGGTTCAGTCCACCAGCAGCACCGCTGCAACCCGCACCACGGTTCGCCTCCAGGGATTCCGTGGCAACCGGCTGGGGGGGAATGCCGTGGTGGCGGCCCATGATGGGGAAGGGGC
>SL_3KL_010_SEDDRAFT_10004804_pt1 | contig 12191 bp, 12 predicted proteins | sample SodLakKL_010_SED_2_FD_10381 | JGI IMG/M metagenome (IMG submission 10381)
CTCAGCGGGTCGGTCACGGCCCGCGTCCGCGTGGCCCGCGTCACCAGCTCGCGCACCCGTGCCGCCCCGATCAGCGTGGTCCCCGAGGTGCAGGCATAGCCCACCGCCTCAAACGGCCGGGTCGCGGGCAGCAGGCCGGCGGCCGCGGGCAGCGTCGTTTCCATCGTGGCGATGCTCTCGGGGGTCAGTTCGGTCCCCGAGGGCACGCGGCTGACATGCAGCCGCGCAACCTCCGGCGGAAAGAGCCGGCGGAAATCCTGCTCGATGGTTTCATCGACCTGCAGCACGATCAGACCGAGGCGGGGCAGATCATCCTCCTGCAGGGCGTAGGGAAAGGGGCTCATCGGTCGATCTCCGGCAGCTCGGCGGGCGCGCGGGGCGACAGCAGTTCCGGCCCGCCCCGGCGCAGGACGACGTTTTCCTCGTGCACCATGATCCGCCCGTCGCGGACGAGACAGCCCGGCTCCAGCGTCAGCACCATCCCCGGGCGCAGGGGTGTCTCGTCAAGCGGCGTGAAGGACGGCCATTCGGTCAGCGTCACGCCCAGCCCGTGGCCAAGTCGCCCGCCCGACGGCACCATGCCCCGTNTCTTCAGGCCCTCGCAGAGCAGATGATGCACGTCGCAGGCGCGCAGACCGGGGCGCAGCGCTTCCAGCGTGTCTTCGGTCGCCTGCCAGAGGGCGGCATGCGCGCGGCGGGCCGCGTCCGAAGCCGGGCCGATCGCGAAATTGCGGTCGAAATCGCAGAAATACCCGTCCTTCACCGCGCCCGTGTCGAGCATCAGCACATCGCCGGGCTGCAGCGGTTGCGGGCCGGCGGGCGAGATCACGTCGCCATAGCCATCCGGCTGCGCGCCGCCCGCGACATAGCTGACCCAATCCGCCCCTTCGGTCAGAAGCGCGATCTGGAAGTCGCGAAACACATCCGCCAGGGAGCGCCCGGNATGCGCGATTTCCGGCACGCGGGCGAAGGCGCGCGCGGCGATCGCGCAGCTTTCGCGGATCTTCGCGATCTCGGCCTCGGACTTCACCTCGCGCACGCGCCGGACGGATGCCGTTGCATCGACAAGGCGTCGCGGGGCAAGGGCCGCGCGCAAGGTCTCGAAATCGCCAAGCGGCATGCGCAGATGCGTCTCGAGCCCCATCGGCAGGCCGATCCGGCCTCGTTCCGGCACCAGGCCCGCCAGCGTGTCGGCCAGCAGGCTCACGCCATCGTCGCGCGGGTCGGGAGCCTCCCATGTGCGGATCTCGCGCAGCCATGTGCGGCCCATCAGGTCGGCGCCGATGGCGGGGATCACCGCCACCGGATCGCCCGCCCGCGGGACGACCACGAACCAGGGCCGCGCCGGGCTTTCCCAGAAACGGGTCAGAAAGCCCGTCGTGTAGAACACATCGGCGGGCGTGGTCAGCAACAGCGCGTCAAGCCCCGGCGCTTCCATTTCCGCCTGCAGCCGCAACAGCCGCGCGCGGTATTCCCGTGCCGGGAAGATCAACGAGCGCTCAGCCATCTTCCGGCCCTTCGCTGAGAATGGCCAGCGCCCGCGAATCCCGGGGCAGGTCCAGCCCGGCCAGCAGCGCCGCGACGCCCGCCGCGCCCGAGGGCGTCGTTTCCAGGCCATGCGCGGCCAGCAGATCGGCGCCGCGCAGGGCCTCGGCCTCGGAAATGGTCACGAAGATATCGGCATCGCGGGCCAGACCGTTCAGGGCGATCATCGAGGCTGTCTTGCAATCGAGCCGGCCCATGCAGGAGGCCGGGCCGGTCGTGTCGATCACCCTGCCCGCGCGGATGCTCTGCATCAGGGCCGGCGCTGCCTCTGGCTCGACCACGATGATTCGCGGCTCGTCCCCCCAGACGAGGCGTGCATGCGCGGCCACGGCGGCGGCCAGCCCGCCGACACCGGCTTGCAGCAGGACATGGCTCGGCGGCATGTCGATCTGCGCCACGGCCTCGGCGGCGAGTTGCAGATAGCCCTCCATCACGCGCAGCGGCAGTTCGGTATAGCCGGGCCAGGAGCTGTCGGAGAGGAGCGTCCAGCCCCGCTCCCCTGCCGCCCGTGCGGCGGCCTTCATGCCGGCCTCGTAATCGGCGCCTTCGCGCACCACCTCGGCCCCCCTGGCCTCGAGACGATCGGCGAAGGCTGCGGGCACGGTCTCGGCCAGGAAGATCACCGCGCGCGCGCCGAAGAGCCGCGCCCCCGCGGCGACGGACAGCCCGTGATTCCCCGCACTGGCGGTCACGTAGACGCGGTCGCGCAGAGCCTGACGTAGATCCGGTGCCCCCGTTGCAGCGGCCTCGCGTGCGATGGCATGGGCCGCGCCGAGCGCCTTGAAGCTGCCCAGCCCCATGCGCGCGCGCTCGTCCTTCAGCCAGAGCCGCGCCAGCCCCAGCCTTGCCGCCAGCCGCGGCAGGTCGCGCAACGGCGTCGGCGCATGCGCGGGGCATTGCCGCAGAAGGGCGCCGACATCACCGGCAGCGGCCAGCGGCAGATGCTCCGCCCCGTCCAGCCCGCGGCCACGCCAGGGGTTCAGCAAGCGATCGGCCATGTCCACTCCTTTCAGTCGCCTGGCGCCTCGTGCCGTTCCGACAGTCGCGGCGGAGATCGGCTGCCGCCCCGGGCCGGTCTTCGGTTGCGTCGCCGCGGTGGCTCGAACAAGGCGGCATCCGGTTCCCGATCGTCCCGATCCTGGCCGAACCGGGCGCTCAGATTCCGAACCGGTCGCGCAGGCGATACCAGTTCAGAAGGGCGCTGACAGCGGGGCGTCGCAGGAAATGGAAGGGAATGGGGCGCAGATCGGTTACCGGGAAATCCAGTTCCGCCTCCGGGGTTCCGCGTGCCCAGTCCGCGAGGACCCGGCCCATCGCCGTCGCCATCGCCACGCCGCGGCCATTGTAGCCGAGCGCCGCCACGGCGTTCGGGCCGACGCGGTCGAGATGCGGGTAATGGTCGGCGGTCATGGCGACGAAGCCGCCCCAGGCATGCGCCCAGTCCGCCTGCGCCAGTTGCGGATACATCTCGATCGAGGCCCTGCGCAACTTGTCCATCTGCTGCCGCGTGCCCCGCTCGCTGTAGTCGCCGCGCCCGCCCATGACGAAGCGGCCCTCGGGATCGAGGCGGAAATACAGCAGGAGCCGCCGGCTGTCCGAGGCCGAATGCCCCCCGGGTAGGATCGAACGGCGGNTATTGTCCGAAAGCGGCGCCGTCGCGACCTGGATCGATCGGATCGGAACGACCGTGCGGGCCAGACCCGGCGCGAGCCCGTCGGTATAGCCGTTCGTGCACAGAAGCACGCGCCGGGCGGTCACGCCGCCTTGCGCGGTGGTCAGCCGCCACCCAGTCCCCTGGCGCTCCATCCCGGTCACGCGGCTCTGGCCATGAAGGCGCGCGCCCGCGCCCTGCGCGGCCCAGGCCAGGCCCAGGGCATAGTTCAGCGGGTGCAGGTTGCCGCCGCGCTCGTCCATCATGCCGCCCAGGTAGACATCGGTTCCGAGCAGATCCGCCGTCTCGGTTCTTGAGAGCACGCGCAGCGGCGCGCCGCGGCGCGTCCATTGCCCGACGCGCGCNTCGACGACCTTGCGCGCCTCCTCGTTGTGTATCGGCTGGATCCATCCCACCTGCTGGCCCGCGCAGTCGATCCGGTGGCGGCGGATGAGCGAGAAAACAAGGTTGGCGGCTTCACCCGAAAGGCGAACCATGCGCGATCCCATGTCCGAGCCGAAACGCGCCTCGATCGCGTCGGGATCCTCCTTCAGCCCGGGATTGACCTGCCCGCCGTTGCGCCCCGAGGCACCCCAGCCCGGCGTCTCGGCCTCGAGGAGCGTGACCGCCACGCCCGCCTCGGCCAGGTGCAATGCGGCTGAGAGGCCGGTGAACCCGCCGCCGACGATGGCGACCTCGGTCTCGGCCTGCCCGCGCAGGGGCGGGCAATCGGGCGAGGGATTGGCCGTGGCCGACCACAGGGAATTGGCGATCACCGGCGCTTCGTTTGCAATCATGGCTCCCCTCGCTGCGCTTGTCGGTTCAGTAGACCGCCGGGCTCACCACCCAGATCACCACCGTCTCCTCGGGACCGATGCACCAGAAACGGATGAGGCGCGTGGCCTCGAAGGCGAAGGAGTCGCCGGCCTGCAGGACATGTTCGGTCCCGTCGACCTCCAGCCCCAGCACACCCGACAGGACGGTGCCGCATTTCGCGCCGCTCGGATGGTTGTAGGGGGTCGGCCCGGTGGAGCCGCCGGGGCGGATGACCAGGCGCATCATCTGGATGCCGGTGCATTCATCCGGGGTCAGCAACTCCTTGACCATTCCCTTGGCGCCGAGATCGAGGACCCGGCGCTGGTGGCGTCGGACCACCAGCGGATTGCGCGCATCCTCATCCGGCCCGGCGCCGTCGAAGAGCCAGCCCACCGGCATCTCCAGCGCATTGCAGATCGCGCTGAGCGAACGCACCGAGGGCATGGCCAGCCCGCGCTCGATCTGGCTCAGAAGCCCGATGGAGATATCCGCCCGCCCGGCCACCTCCTGAAGCGAGAGCGCGCGAACCTTCCGCCGCCGGCGAAGCCGGGCGCCCAAACTGTCATCGACCGGCTCCGGGGCATCGGAGCCGGTTGCGGTCAGGGTCTTCTTCGGTTCACTCATGCTGTTGACAGCCAAACTGGACTTTGTTCATGTTGAAATACGGAACAGGAAATTTCAACCCGGTTTCACCAACAGGAGGACCTCATGAAAAGACTCACGGCCCTGTCAAGCTCCGTGGCGGTGCTCGCGCTTTCGGCGACGATCGCGTCGGCGCAGGACACGATCACCTTCACCTCGTTCGGTGGCGCCTTCCAGGACGCGCAGCGCGAAGCGCTGCTCAATCCGACGGCCGAGGCGATGGGGATCACGATCCTCGAGGACACGCTCACCGGCATCGCCGAGGTCCGCGCGCAGGTTCTCGCCGGCGCCGTGACCTGGGACATCGTCGATCTCGGGCTGGCGGACTGTGCGGCAGCCGAAAGCGAGGGCATCCTCGAGCCGCTCGACTACTCGATCATCTCGACCGAGGGATTCGATCCGGCGTCCTATTCCGATACCTGGGCGGGGATCATCTATTTTTCGACCGTGCTTGGCTACGATACCGGGCATTTTGGCGACAACCCGCCGCGCACCTGGGCCGATTTCTGGGATGTCGAGAACTTCCCCGGTGCCCGGTCGCTGCGCAACAACCCCGTCGGCACGCTCGAGATCGCGCTTCTCGCCGACGGCGTTCCGATCGACGAGATCTATCCGCTGGATCTGGACCGCGCCTTCGCCAAGATGGAGGAGATCCGCGACCATATCGACGTCTGGTGGACCTCAGGCGCGCAATCCGCGCAGCTCATCGCCGATGGCGAGGTGGACATGATCTCGATCTGGAATGGCCGCCTCGATGCCGTGATCGACGACGGGGTCGCGGCCAACTACACCTACAACCAGGGCATCGCCTCGCTCGACTGCCTGGCCATTCCGCGCGGCGCTCCGAACAAGGAGGTGGCGATGCAGGCGCTGGCGATGATGCTTGCCCCCGAGCAGCAGGCCAACATGCCGCAATACATCAACTACGGCCCGACGACCTCGCTCGCCTTCGACCAGGGGATCATCACCGAGGAGCAGATGCGCATCAGCCCTTCGGCGCCCGAGAACCTCGCGCTTCAGGTCATCACCGATGCCGACTACTGGGCCGAGAACCGCGCCGCGGTGCAGGAACTCTGGGACGCCTTCATGACGCGCTGAGAGCCGCGCCTCCCGGACGGCGGCATCCGCGTGCCGCCGTCCCCTTCCGAAATCAAGGAGCGACGATGTCCGCCGTCTCGGCCAAATCCGAACCCATCCGTTTCGAAGGCGTCAGCAAGCGGTTTGGCACCTTTACCGCGCTTGACGACGTCAGCCTCGAGATCGGGTCGGGCGAATTCCTGACGCTTCTCGGCCCGTCGGGTTCGGGCAAGACCACGCTCCTTATGGTGCTTGCCGGCTTCGCGCGTGCCACGAGCGGCCGCGTCCTGGTCGGCAACGAGGACATGACCCGCGTGCCGCCGCACAAGCGCGATTTCGGCATGGTCTTCCAGAACTACGCGCTCTTTCCGCACATGGACGTCTTCGGCAACGTCGCCTATCCGCTGAAGCTGCGCGGCGTGGCGAAGGCGGAGATCGGCACCCGGGTTCGGCGTGCGCTCGACCTCGTGCAGCTGTCGCATCTCGCGGATCGCGGGGTCGATCAGCTCTCGGGCGGGCAGAAGCAGCGCATCGCGCTCGCCCGCGCCATCGTCTTCGAACCGCGGGTCCTCCTGATGGACGAACCACTCTCGGCGCTGGACAAGAACCTGCGCGAACAGATGCAGATCGAGATCCGCAACCTGCACGAGACGCTGGGCATCACCACCGTCTATGTCACCCACGACCAGCGCGAGGCGCTGACCATGTCGGACCGCGTCGTCGTCATCGATGCCGGCCGCGTCGTCCAGGTCGACACGCCGCGCGCGATCTACGAACGGCCCGCGGATTCCTTCGTGGCCGATTTCATCGGGGAATCGACGCTGCTGCCCGTCGAGCGGAACGGGCGCGGTTTCTCCTTCGCCGGCATGCCCCTGCGACTGGGCGAGGCGGCCGCGAACGGTGACTTCCTCGTCGTGCGTCCCGAGAAGCTGGGCTTTCACGACCCCGGCACCGAGGAGGAGGTCAACCTCTTCGACGGAAGCCTGCAGCAAGTTGTCTACCAGGGCGAGACGCTCCTGGCGCAGATCCGGCTGGCAAACGGCCTGCCCGTCACGCTGCGCCTCTCGACCCGGCGCGAGATGATGGCGCGTCTGCCGGAGATCGGCGCGCCGATCACGCTGGCGCTGCACCGCGACGACACGGTGATCGTGCCGGAGCACCGGAAATGACCCTGGCCCTCGACAATGCCCGCGAACTGCGCGCCGACGAACGGCGAGAGCGGTTCTCGATCCTGGGCCTGTCCTTCCCGGCGCTGATCCTGGTCACGCTCCTTGTGTTCCTGCCCGTCGGCTGGCTCTTCTGGCTGTCGGTGATCGACGGCGGGGAACTCAGCCTCATCCATTATCGCCGGCTGGCGGACGCGACGCATTTCCGCATCTTCTACGTCACTTTCGAGATCAGCATCCTGGTGACGGTGCTCGCGCTCCTGCTCGGCTATCCGCTGGCCTACCTGATGAGCCAGCTTCCGCCCCGCTGGGCCGGGATCTGCCTGATCTTCGTGCTGATCCCCTTCTGGACCTCGCTGCTGGTGCGGACCTATGCCTGGCTGGTGCTGTTGCAGCGGCGCGGGGTGATCAACCAGACGCTCCAGGACCTGGGCCTGATCGACGCGCCCCTGCGGCTGGTGCACAACTACACCGGCACGGTGATCGGCATGCTCCATATCATGCTGCCCTTCATGATCCTGCCGCTCTACGCCGCGCTGCGCACGGTCGATCCGAACTACATGCGTGCCGCCTCGAATCTCGGCGCCGGCCCGGTGCGCGCCTTCTGGACCGTGTTCTTCCCGCTCTCGCTGCCCGGCGTCTTCGCGGGCAGCCTTCTGGTCTTCATCCTCTCCCTGGGTTTCTACGTCACTCCCGCCCTTCTCGGCGGGGGCCGGGTGATGATGGTCTCGATGAAGATCCAGCAGAATGCCGGTCTCTATTTCGACTGGGGCGCGGCCTCGGCGCTGGGCGTGGTGCTGCTGGTCGTCACGCTTTTCATCTTCTGGGTGCTCAGCCGCTTCATGCGGGTCGAGCGCGTCTTCGGCGGAGGCTGATCATGCTGCTGCGGCCCGCATCCGAGACGCAGATCACCCATCTCGGCCGCCTCTGGCTCTATGTCGTGGCCGGGCTGGTGATGATGTTCCTCATCCTGCCGGTCTTCGTCGTGATCCCGATGTCGTTCTCCGACAGCCGGTTCCTGCGCTTCCCGCCCGAGGGGTTCTCGCTTCGCTGGTACGCGAGCTATCTCGGCTCGCCCGAATGGATGCGCGCGACCTGGGTGTCCTTCCAGGTGGCGGTGCTGACGACGCTTGTCGCCACGCCGCTGGGGATCGCCGCGGCCTACGGGCTGCACGTCTCGGGTGTGCGCTTCGCGCGCCTGCTCAGCCTCGCGCTGATCACGCCGCTGATCATCCCGATCATCATCCTCGGTGTCGGCATCTTCTACCTTTACGTGCTGCTCGGGATCGTCAACACGATACCCGGCCTGGTGCTGGCGCATTCGATCCTCGCGCTGCCCTTCGTTTTGGTCACGGTGTCGTCGGGGCTTCAGCAATACGACATGAACCAGGAACTTGCCGCGCGCAGCATGGGCGCGAGCCGCCTGACGGCCTTCCGCACCGTGACACTGCCGCAGATCCGCGGATCAATCGTCGCCGGCGCGCTTTTCGCCTTCATCACGTCGCTCGACGAGGTGATCATCGCCCTGTTCATCTCAGGCGGACAGAACACGACATTGACGCGGCGCATGTTCACCGGCCTGCGCGACGAGATCGATCCGACCATCGCGGCGATCTCCTCGCTGCTGATCATCCTGTCGGTTGTGCTCCTGATGATCCTGGTCCTGACCAACCGGAAGAAGTAACCGCCGCGGCGACGGCACGCGCCGGGACGGCGCGCCGGCTGACGAAAGCTCGAGGCGGCGCGCGCAGCGATCTGGCCCTGGTCGGGAAACCTGGGGTCCATTCGCTTGATCCGGCCGAGTTTCTGCCTGCCGAAAAGCGCATGGCGGTTGGCGCTCCTTTCGCCCGTCGAGGTTGTCGTCGAGGCTTGCCGGGCGGTCCCGGGATGCCGGGCGACATGTTTCGACGGGCGAAACGCTCGCCGGCATTACCCGTCGCGCGCCATCCGGCAGACGATCTCCCATTCGGCCGCGGTCACCGGCTGGACCGAGAGGCGCATGGACCTGACAAGCGCCATCTCGGCCAGTTCCGGCGTCGCCTTGATCTCGGCCAGGGTGACCGGGCGGGGCAGGGCGTCGACGGCGCGGATATCGACGCATTCCCAGCGCGGATCATCGGTCGTGCTGTCGGGATGCGCCTCGGCGCAGACCTCGGCGATGCCGACGATTTCCTTACCGATGTTGGAATGGTAGAAGAAGACGCGGTCGCCCTTCTTCATCTCGCGCATGTTGTTGCGCGCGAGGTAGTTGCGCACGCCGTCCCATTCCTCGCCCTTGGCACCCCTGGCCACCAGGTCGTCCCATGAAAAGACGTCGGGTTCGGATTTCATCAGCCAGAAGGCCATCAGCCGATCACCTTCTTCCATTCCTCGATGCGGACCTCGGCGAAGAGCCCGGCCTTCGCGTAGGGGTCGTTCGCCGCCCAGGCCTCGGCCATTGCGCGGTTGGGCAGGTCGAGCACGATCAGCGAGCCGGTCATGCCGCCCTGCGGGTTGAGGAAGGGGCCGGCATGGACCGTCACGCCGGCTTCCTCGGCATAGGCGAGATGCGCGGGGCGCGTCGCGAGGCGCAGGTCCTCGTGATCGGGCTTGTCGGTGCAGATGAGGGCGAAAAGCGGCATCGGCGGGCTCCGGCAGGTGGCGACCGCCCCCTCATGCCGGCTGCCGGCCGCTTGTGCAAGATGCGCCGCGTTCCCGGCGGCACGCTCCGCGCGGCGACGCCGTCAGGCCTTGGCGCCGCGCCTGCCCGTGCCGAGGAGCGGCGCGGCGCGGCTGTCGAGCGGCCAGCGGGCGCGGGCGGCGAGCGCGAGGTCGTCGGCCTGGCCGAGGCGCAACCGCTCGATCCCCGCCCAGGCGATCATCGCCGCGTTGTCGGTGCAGAGCGCGAGCGGGGGCGCCAGGAAGCGGGTGCCGGCGGACCTGGCCGCCGCCTGCAGCCGCGCGCGCAGGGTTTCGTTGGCGGCGACGCCGCCGGCGACGGCGAAGGCGGTGATGTCGGGGCTCATGGCCAACGCGCGGGTGCTCTTCTCGGCCAGGACATCGGCAACGGCGGCCTGGAACGAGGCGCAGAGATCGGCGCGATCGGCGCGGGTGAGCCCGCCCTTATGTGAGACCAGCGCGTCGCGGGTGCGCAGAAGCGCGGTCTTCAGCCCCGAGAAGGAGAGATCGCAGCCGGGCCGGTCGAGGAGCGGCCGCGGGAAGGCGAAGCGCGCGGGATTGCCCTTCCGCGCCTCGGCCTCGACGGCGGGGCCGCCGGGCTGCGGCAGGCCGAGAAGCTTTGCCGACTTGTCGAAGGCCTCGCCCGGCGCGTCGTCGATCGTGCCGCCGAGGCGGGCGAAGCGGTCCGCCGCCTCGACGCGCAGGAACTGGCAATGCCCGCCCGAGACGAGGAGAACCAGGTAGGGAAAGGCGAGGCCGTCGGTCAGCCGCGGGGTCAGCGCATGTCCGGCGAGGTGGTTGATGCCCAGAAGCGGCAGGCCGGTCGCCGCGGCGAGCCCCTTGGCCAGCATCACGCCCGCAAGGACGCCGCCGATCAGCCCGGGCCCGGCCGTGACCGCGACCGCGTCGATATCGGTGAGCGTCACGTTCGCCTCGGCCAGCGCCGCCTCGACGGCATGGTCGAGCTTCTCGACATGGGCGCGGGCGGCGATCTCGGGGACAACACCGCCGAAGGCCGCGTGCAGTTCCGTCTGGCCGAGCACGACCGAGGCGAGGATGATGCCGCGCCCACCCTCGGCGCGGACAACCGCGGCCGCTGTCTCGTCGCAGCTCGACTCGATGCCCAGTACCGTCAGCCGATCGTCCATGCCGGTGCTTGCCCCCTCGCCCGGCCCGCGCCTATCATCGCGCCGCGGCCGGGACAATGGCCGCGCGAGAGGCCCGTCCGTGACCCCCGAATCCGCGCCGCCGCTTCTGCTGTTGACCCGCCCGCGCGCGCAATCCCAGCGCTTTGCGGAAGCGGCGCGTGCCGCCTGCCCGCCGCACACGGCGCTGATCGCGCCGCTGACCGAGATCGTGATGCTGCCGATCGCGCCCGAGGCGCTCGACGGCGCGGTGCTGGTCTTCACCTCGGTCAACGGCGTGGCGGCGGTCGCCGGTCTTCCGCGGCGCGGTGGACAGGAGGCCTGGTGCGTCGGGCCGGCCACCGCGGCGGTGGCGCGGGCAACGGGGTTCGCGGTACGGCAGTCCGGCGGCGACGCGGCGCATCTGTTGGCGGATCTGCGCACGACGCAACCGGAGGGACCGCTGGTCCATGTCCGAGGCCGGCATGTCGCCTGCGACCTTGCCGCAACGCTCGCGCGGGAGGGAATGACGATCCGCGCGGTCGTCGCTTACGAGGCGCGCGCGGTGCCCTGGGGCGCGGCAGTGATGCCGATGCTTGCGGTCGCGGCGCGGGTGGTGGCGCCGCTATTCTCGCCGCGCGCGGCGGAGGAACTGGCCGTGCGTCTGGCCGGGGCGGTGCCAGCGGGCCTGCAGATCGTGGCGATCAGCCCGGCCTGCGCCGATCGCCTGCCGGCTGAGCTTCGTGCCCACGCCACAACCGCTGACCGGCCCGACGCGGATGCCATGCTGCGCGCGGTCGCGGATGCGCTGTCGCAGGCCGCGCGCAAGCCTTGAGACCGATCGGCGAGGCGGTTAGTCTCGCCCCGGGGCCGCCGCGCGACCGGCGCAAGGGATTCGGAGGACAGCATGGCACGATCGACCCGCGGCGGCGGCAGGAAGACCGGAACCGAGGAGAAGAGCGGAACCGTCACCGATCCTGCCAAGCGCGCGGGCGACGAGGAGGGCGAGGCGGCAGCGGGGCCGGCGGAAACGGTAGCTGGCGATGCCGGGCGCAAGGCGACGGATACCGCCGAGAACGCCGCCGAAAACGCGGACAAGCCTCCCCGTTCGGGATCTGGCGTAGAGACATCGCCGGAGGCGGCGGCGTCCGAACCGGCCGGGCCGGATACCGGCGACGACCCACCGGCGGGCGCGGCGGCCGGGCGCGGGGAAGCGGCCTCCGGGCCCGCGCGCGAGACCGGAACCGAGGCCGGGGCGGAGACCGGAAGGGCCGGCAGGGAGGCAAGCGGTGAGGCTACCGAGCCCCGGCCGGAGACAAGCGGAACCGCCGAGGCGGAGGCGCGCGACGCGCCGGCCCACAAGCCCGAGGTGTCGGAAAAGGCTGAGCCGGTCAAGACTGCCGAGGAAGCGGTGTCCGAGCCGGCCGAAATCGCCGCGGAGGCGACGGCCGCGGCCGGTCGGGAGCCCGCCGGGCGCGAGGCAGGTGCCACGGTCCCCGCCGGCGGCATGGC
>SL_3KL_010_SEDDRAFT_10004805_pt1 | contig 12188 bp, 5 predicted proteins | sample SodLakKL_010_SED_2_FD_10381 | JGI IMG/M metagenome (IMG submission 10381)
CCCTGAATGTTGGTTCTGTAGATGATGTTTTGCAAGGTGCCGTGCGCTCAGGTTAGCGCGTCAAAATTTACTATATTTCCGCCAAAATAGAAGCAACCATCAGAGAAAACCTTTTTATGATTTATAACTCAATTATTGACGTAATCGGCGACACCCCGCTGGTACGGCTGAACCGCGTTACCGACGGACTGAAACTGACCATTGCCGCCAAGGTAGAGTACTTCAATCCGGGGCAGAGTATCAAAGACCGCATTGCGCTGAAAATGATTGATGATGCCGAAAAGAAAGGACTCATCAAGCCGGGAGGTACCATTATCGAGGGCACCTCGGGCAACACAGGCATGGGCCTGGCGCTTGTGGCGGCTGTGCGTGGGTATAAGTGCATTTTCACAACAACAGATAAACAGAGTAAGGAGAAGGTAGATCTGTTGCGGGCTTTGGGAGCTACTGTAAAGGTCTGCCCAACAAACGTGGAACCGGACGATCCAGAGAGCTATTATTCGGTAGCCAAACGGCTGAGTGAGGAGATCCCGAACTCATACTATCCAAACCAGTACGACAATCTCAGCAACACGCAGGCCCATTACGAAACCACGGGACCCGAAATCTGGGAGCAGACCGATGGAAAAGTAACCCACTACGTGGCCGGCATGGGCACGGGCGGCACCGTTTCGGGTGCGGCCAAATTCCTGAAGGAGAAGAACGCCGGCGTGAAGGTGATCGGTGTGGACAGTGTGGGCTCGGTGTATAAAAAATATTTCGAAACCGGGAAGTTTGACAAGAGTGAGATAAAGCCCTACATCACAGAAGGAATCGGGGAGGATATTATCCCGGAGAACGTCAACTTTGACCTGATCGATGCCGTGGAGCAGGTGGGCGACAAAGACGCCATGCAGATGACGCGTCGCCTTGCCAAAGAGGAAGGCCTTTTTATCGGTGGTTCGTGCGGTGCGGCGGTAGCAGGCGCCCTGCGGTATGCCCGGAACAACAACCTCGGCGAAAACGACCTGATGGTGGTAATACTGCCCGACAGCGGCACACGCTATGTGTCGAAAATTTACAACGACGACTGGATGCGCGAACACGGTTTTATGGAGTAAGCCGCCACAAATCTCAGCACGAAAAAGAGAACCTTTAATTCAAAATAACAGTATGAACCAGAACAAGCCCAAGAAAGGAAAACCGATTGAAATAGAGCTGAAAGAAGATGAGGCCACAGGCACCTATTCGAACCTGGTGATGATCACCCATTCACCGTCCGAATTCGTTTTTGATTTTATCTCCCTGATGCCTGCCGTGCCGAAGGCAAAAGTGGTGAAGCGGCTGGTGCTTACGCCCGACCACGCCAAGCGCCTGCTGAATGCCCTGCAGGATAACATCCGCAAATATGAAACCGAACACGGGCAAATCACGTCCAAGGAGAAGTTCGACATGCCGTTTAACTATCGCGGACCGAAGCCGGAGGCGTAGTTTTTTAATAGTTGATTGTTAATTTTTGATTGGTGATTTGTTGATGCCATAATACAGGTGATGTTCTTTCGGAGGATAGTTCGGTCTTTCGGGATATCGTTCTATAGTAATGGTCTATCTACCGACCAAAAGTAACTCCGGAAAATGGTATTAACGATAGTTCAATTTATACCATGAGATGCTTCCATATACTTCAGCAGGAAACGTTCCGGCCGGAACGTCTGGTCGGTAGCCTGGATGTGCGAAGATCCGAAATGTCCCCGAGCCCAAAACCTGATCAACGCCCAATTCAGAATCGAGGGGATTACGGGAGAATCCGACAACGAAACTGCAGATCTCTGCTTAGTTTAGATTGAGAAAGATCAGAGCTCAGAAATCGAGTAATCACAGATCACAAACCAAACCGCTACTTCTTCGCTGCCAGAAGCATTCCCAGGCCAAGAGTGAGGAATACCGCATGCGGGAAAATGGCGGCAAATTCCGGTGTTACTGTGCCGGCGATGCCGAAAGGCTCAATGATTTTTATGAAGGCGAGGTACACGAAGCTGATAGCCAGTCCCATGGCAATGTAAAACCCCTTGCCGCCTTTTCGGCGCTCAGTTGCCAGTGCAAAACCGATGAGGCACACAACCAAGATTGAAATCGGGTACGCCATTCTGCCATAGAGCTGAACCATGGGCAAGGTAACGCCGCCTGCGCCAATTCTTCGTATCGATTCAATGTATTCCAGCGCTTGAGGATAGGTGAGCTGGTAAATATCCGAGGAGCGCCTGGCAAGATCGCGCGGCAGTATATTCATCTCAAGGGGCCCGCGCGGCGTTACATTTTCTGTAAAACCAACCTGATCAAAGATCCTCTCATTTAAGCTATCAGTTACCCATTGCGAGGTCGAATCAACCCAGGTGATGCGGTTGGCATTTATAGATCGTCGTATTTCATCTCCGTTAAATTCAATAAAAGTTACCGTATAGCCAATATTATGGTTTGGGTCGAAATACTCGATATTTAAAATGGTGCTGTCGGAATCCTGCCGGAAAATTCCGCCCCGGTCAAGCCGGTCGCTCGTTCCCGATAAATACTGCTGCTCGAACGCAATCCGCTCCGCATTCGATTCCGGAATTACAAATGCGTCGAGATAACTGATGAGGGTAGCCACGCAAAGCCCGAAAAAAAGATAGGGCATGGCAAGCCGGTAGAGGCTTATGCCGGAGGATTTGATCGCAATGATCTCAAGCCTTTCGGTCATCTGTACGGTCAGATACAGACACGCAATCAGGACCGCAAGCGGACTTATAAGCCGCATCATTTCAGGGATGTAGTGCAGATAATACTCTCCCCAAATCTGATAAAGCGAAGCACCCCGGTCAACAAAATCATCGCTGTTTTCGGAAAAGTCGACCAGTATATAGATACAAATCAATACGGCGGTCACAAATACCGATATCGTTAGCAATCTGAAAAAGATATATCGGTCAAGCTTCCTCATTTATCCCGGTTCCAAAGGTTGGATATTCTGAACGAAGTACTTACGTGCAACGTGAGCAAAATACCCGCAAAGAGCAGCAAAATATTAATTCCCCACATTCCAATAAATGGAGAGATAATCAACCTGTCGGCCAGCTTTTCACCCTGAATAATTGCGATAAAGTACACGGTTAGTACACCGGCACTAATCAGGGCGGCCACGCCGATGTTGCCCTTGCGGGTGAGCATACCGATGGGTGCTCCGATTAAAACAAACACCACACAGGCAAAGGGAATAGACAGCTTTTTATGAACTTCTACCAAGAATTCAGCAATACGAAAATCGCGCCATCCTGAATTGGAACGATAGTTATCCATTTCTGAGCGGTAGCTGTCGATGGAGTTGATGGCCCGGTTCAGGGTCCCGATTTTCTGAGCCGGATTGATGAGGTGCTGCATGGCAATAAAATTCGGCTCATATACAATCAGCGTATCCGGATCACTAACTTCCGACATCCTTATCGATCTGGAAATACTGGATTTGAAGGGCAATACTTCATTCTGGCCCGTTATCTCCGTGAATCTCTCATATTCTCTCTGTTTTTCCGTTCTTAGGGAGTCGATAACAGCCAGCATGGCCTGTGCACTCATGGTGCGGTCGGTACGGCTGCGCTGATCAGGGTTCGATCTGGAGAATGCGAGATCGGAAAGGTCAAAACTCATTCGGTATTTGTTAAAATGAGTTCGCTCCAATGTCTCCTCATTTCGTCGTTCTCCCGGAATTTCCCTGAGTATGGATCCATCATATAAAAACAGCGAAAGCGTGTATTGATCGGGGCTTTCAAGCCAGCCCCGGTCCGCAGATATGACAGCCCTTCTCCGCTCATCCGAACGCGATTGAAATACGCGCACATCATAGAGGGAGTCCGTTTCAGCATCAATTTCTTTGATCAGAAATGTATAGCCGTCCAGATCCTGATAAAATGTGCCCGGCTGAAGGTCGAAAGCCGGTTTTTGCATGCGAATATCCAGGAAAAGAGAACGGGCCTTGTGGTTGGCTTCGGGCAGCACGTAGTTCGAAAAATACGCAGTAAAGCCAAAGAGAAGAATGCCAACCGCCAAAACGGGCCTCATCAGCATAAAAGGGTTAATACCCGCTGCGCGTATCGCTGTGAGTTCATTCCATTCAGAAAATTGGCCAAAGGCCATCAGAGTGGCTACAAGGGTGGCAACGGGAACAGCCAGTACTACCATGTACGCCGTGTTGGTAAGAATCAACTCAATAACAATACCCATTGGCAGACCTTTCCCAACAAGGTTATCCACATGCAGTATTAAAAACTGCATGAGCAGGATAAACATCATCGTGAAAAAGCAAAAAAGAAACGGGCCTATAAGCTTTTTAAGAAGATGTATTTGAACGCTGTTTAGCATTGGGATGAATATAAACGCAAATATGTGTTGTCTGAAATGTTTTAAGATTAATCGGCCGGGCTTAAATATACATCAATTAAACCAACTTTCGACGATGCCAAGCGCTGTAAACGATGTATGGAACAACGGTTTCGACTTTCAACATATTTGGGAATAATTTATTATCCTGCGTACCCATTTGATATTCATGTAAAGCAGACAATCTTCCTATCGACTAAACGCTACGACGCAACTTCATCCGTTGAACGGATTAATATCAAACACGCGGCCCTAATCGGGTAGGCTGGCAATGAAGTAATACCTGTGTCAAGATACTGTCGTTTTTACCGGATTTTGCTGATGGGATTGATCTTCTTTTCAATCAGCGTACCATCGTTGTATGCGCAGCAGGATGGAGGAAATGATACGCAAAGAAGCGATGATGGGGAAAGCGATGTATGGCAGCGAGACCCGGAATTGCAGAACGCTTTCAGAACCGTTTATGGTGATTCTGTTGCACGTCCATACCTGAGGCCGCTGCCAAGGCTCTTTTTTATCACCCTGCCCGCAGAAGAGCTCATCATAGAACGAAGAGCAGACGGAGGGTTTAATCTTGAAAAGCGCATTTCGGGCCAGCGCTCCGGTTTTCCCTCCTCAATGGGATTTTTGGACTATGCACGGATAAAACGTCAGGAAGCGATCAGGGATAACTGGAGCCTTCTGATTCGCGAATCGCTGCAGCGCCAGGACCGCCAGCGCGGACTGCTCGATTTCAGCCTCACAATACCCGGCGGGAGAGAATCGGCTTTTACCACCATTTTTGGAACACCAGAAGTGAACCTGCGCGTGAACGGTGTGGCAAACATGAATGTGGGAGTCTCGGTACAGCGATCCGAAGACCCAAGCCTGCCGCCCGATCAGCAGACCCGTATAGACCCCACCTTCGACCAGAGCCTGCAGTTAAACATCCAGGGTAATATTGGCGACAAGCTCACCATACAGACCGATTGGGATACCGAGCGCCCGTTTGAGTACCAGAACCGGCTCAGTATCCTTTACGAAGGCTATGAGGATGAAATCATCCGCAGCATCGAGATGGGGAACGTAACCATGAGCACCGGGAACTCCTTGATTCGCGGTTCGGGTGCACTGTTCGGGGTAAAGTCGGTAGCCGAGCTGGGTTCGTTCAGGCTCACCTCTGTTCTTTCACAGCAAGACGGTGAGAGTAATGTTGAGACGATACGCGGCGGGTCTCAGGAGCAGCCAATAAGAATCCGGCCTGCGGATTACAGCGATGACCGGCACTTTTTTCTGGACTATTACACTCGTCAGGAGTATGAAACCAGTATGGCTAATCCACAGCAGCTAAGCCAGACGCTGCAGATTGCCGATGCCGAGGTATGGGTGCTCAGGGAGTCGATTCAGGCTGAGGCGGGATCGAGGCTGGCAGTAGCGCTGGCCGATAAGGGTGTTGTTCAGAATCCGGATGATACATACTCACCTCCGAACAATGAGCTGGACCGCTTTTCGCCCGAACTGCTCGATGAGTTCCGGGACCCGCAGGTGGGAGTATCGGCTGAGGATCTCGGTATTGAGGATTCGAGAAATTTTGAAGAGGGTTATTTTACCCTGCTTGAAGAGGGAACAGATTACACGATCAACAAAGTTTCAGGATTTATTTCGCTGAGGCGCGGGCTTGGATCGAGGGAGGTGCTGGCCGTTTCTTACACCTATCGCGGGGCCGGGAATCAGATTGTGAATGTTGGAGAGCTAAACCGCAGCGGTAACGATCGTATCTATCTTAAAATGCTGAGGCCCGCAAACATCTCAACCGAGAGCGACCTTTTCCTGCTTACAATGCGGAACATCTACTCGCTGGGTGTAAGCAATATCAGCCGGGAATCGCTCGAACTCGAGCTGCAGTTTACGGAAGACAATATTGCGCGCGACCGTCTGCCCGGCCGAAGCACCACTTTACTGCAGGACCTTGGGCTCGATCGAGTGGATTCGCAGGGAGCTCTTGAGCCCGACAATCAGATCGATTTTGGCACGGGTACCTTAGACCCGCAAAACGGACTGGTGATATTTCCCTACCTCGAGCCTTTTGGATCCAGAATCAGGGAGGTTCTTGAGGATTCTCCGGCAAGTGAAGATGATATCAACCGACTGACATACTCTGAGCTTTACACGCAAAGGCAGCGGAATGCAGCTCAGAGTTCGAAAAATGGATTTTATCAGTTTTCCGGAACTTCACGCGGCGGCCTTCAGGATAATTACAGTCTTGGATTCGCGCTTGTTGAAGGTTCGGTAAGGGTGTTTGCAAACGGAACCCAGCTGCAGGAAAACGTGGATTATCAGGTTGATTATTCGTTTGGAAGCATCACAATTTTGAATGATCGCTACACTGCCCCTGGTCAGGATATCCGGATTGAGTACGAAAATCAGGCTCTCACATCTATCGAACAGAAAACGTTTACGGGCCTTCGGGCCGAGTACGATTTTACCAACGATTTTCGCCTTGGCGCAACGTTTTTCCGTTTTAGTGAGCGTCCGCTTGATGATAAGATTCGCATCGGTGATGAGCCGATCAGCAACTCCGTACTGGGATTTGACGCGAATGCACGGTTCGACACGCCATTTATGACACGTGCATTAAACTGGCTTCCCCTGATTCAGACCCGCGAACGTTCCGATTTTTCTTTCAGCGGTGAATTTGCGCAGCTGATGCCCGGAGTGTCCGAAACGCGCGCCGTGAGAAGGGCCGTACGGAATAATCAGTTGTTTCCTGATGAGGAGGATGGGCTCTCGTTCATCGATGATTTTGAAGGGGCCGATATCAAAGTAAATCTTTTAAATGCTACTCGCTGGCATATCGCGGCGGCCCCCGCTGCAGTTCCGGGATATGAACCCGATGCGGCCATTTTTGAGGAGGATGATTTTCCCGGCGCGCCGGTGGCAAATCAGCAGTCGAGAATTGAGCGCTCTGATTTGAGGGGTAAATTTTCATGGTACACCATTCCCCGAAATATCAGTTCCATCCTTGGAAGCGTGGAATTCACGCCCGAGTCGGAACCTGTTCGGGTAACGGATGTATTTCCCGGCCGCGAAACCCAAAACCCACAGGAAGAGATCATCAACACGCTGGACGTGCATTTCGACCCTACGTCCCGCGGGCAGTACAACTACAATATGAACCTGCGACAGCTCCTCGAAGATGAGCCTGAACGCACCTGGGGGGGCATGACCACGGTAATTCCCTCTGGGCAGGAAGATTTCACGCAAAATAACATTGAATTTCTTGAATTCTGGGTACAGCCTGTGCTGCCGGGCGGACAGCTTCCCTCTGCTGCTTCCATTGAGGACTACGATGGAAAAATATACATCGACATCGGGCTTGTGTCGGAAGATGTGATCCCAAATTCAAAACTCAATACCGAAGACGGCCTTGCTCTGAACCCGGATAACCTGATTCTCGACAGTCAGGCAAACCCGAGATCGGCGCTGCCTGCAAATCCGCCGCCGCCCGAAGGCCAATTCTCAAACGAAAACCGGGAGCTGGAAGATGTGGGGCTCGATGGGCTTCCAAATGCGAACGGATTTAATGGACTGGATGAAAGAACCGTTTTTGCAGAATTCGTTGAAGAGATGCGAATACAATGGGGAGAAAGCAGCGAAAAATTTCAGAGAATCCAAAACGATCCCTCGAACGATGACTATATATTCTACGGTGAATCGCAGGTGCAGGATCGGCCGCTTCACCGGCGTTTTCACCGGATGCTTGGTTTCCCGGACGGAAATACCCCGCTCGATCAAAGTGAACGGCGTGCGGTCACGAATCGACCCGACACCGAAGGCCTCGTAAATCCTTCTACGGTTAATCTCACCAACACCTACTTCCAGTATGAGGTGGAGCTGAACCCAGCCGATGAATCCAGGCTTGAAATCGGGAGCCCCGGTACATTTATCATCGACCGCGTGCCGGGCAGCCGCCAGCAGGACCGGTGGTACCAGGTACGGATACCGCTCGATGAATTCAAGCGAACAGTGGGCGATATCAATGATTTCCAGAACATCACCTACGTACGGATGTGGATGTCGGGATATAAACAGCCGTTCACACTCAGGTTTGCCTCGCTCGAGTTTGTGGGAAGCCAGTGGCGGCAGGATGAGAACATCAATCTTGAGAGCGACCCGAATGCCGAGATAAGAATCAGTACCATCAATATTGAGGAAAACTCAAACCGAAGGCCCATTCCTTACAGGCAGCCTGCAGGCGGTATCAGGGCCCAAAACCGCGGCTCGCAGCTGCAATCGCTGCAGAACGAACAGTCGATCGTACTTGAGGTAGACAACCTTGGCCCCGGCAACATTCAGATGGTGAAGAGAGTGTACCCCGGAGGCCTGAATTTGTTGAACTACTCAAATATGAGAATGTTTGTTCACGGTGAGGGATTCGAAACCAGGGGAGAAGCCGAGCTCATCATGCGTTTTGGCAACGATCTTGAAAACAACTACTACGAGTACCGGCAGCCGGTTACACCAACCAATCCCAATTTTCCGTGGCAGAGTTTTGATCCGTCTAACAGCGGGCAGCTCGAGCAGGAAGCCGAACAGGTGTGGCTATATGATGAAAACAGCATGAACATCGTGCTTGCAGCGTTCAATCAGCTTAAACAGCTTCGGGACCAGGAGTACGGCAATCAGTTTTCTGAGGTGTATGAGCGCTCCGATATCCTGGAGGATGCCGTGCCGGGTGCCGTTGTGGCCATCCGGGGAAATCCATCCCTTGGCAGGGTTACCGAAGTGGGAATGGGAATCCGGAACCCCTATGATGTCGATAACCAGAATTCGCCGGGATCGCCCAGCCTGAACGCTCAGTTTTGGCTGAACGAACTGCGCGTATCCGGTTTCGATAATGAACGCGGATGGGCGGCAAATGCCAAAACCACATTAAGGCTGGCTGATTTTGCTACCGTTAATGCCAACCTGATAAGGCAAACACAGGGTTTTGGCTCGCTGGATTCAAGATTGGGTCAGCGCAGGGTTAGCAATGAAATGGCATATGACATAAATACGTCCGTGAACCTGCACAGTTTTATCCCGGATCGCTACGGATGGAGTATACCGGTTAGCTTGTCGGCACGCAGGTCGACATCGGTGCCGAAATACCTTCCAAACCAGGGAGATATCCGTTTCACAGATTTTGAGAGCGCTGTAAGAGCCCGAACCGACCTCAATGAAAATCAGCAAGATCTGCTGATTGACCGTCAAATCCGGGAAATCGAGACCTATTCAGAGACGTACTCGGTAAACTTGTCGAATCTTACCAAACGCAATTCACAGAACGCTCTGGCCCGGTATACGCTCGACAATACCACCGTCAATTACGTTTACAACACGCGAAATTCACGCAACCCGGAATACCGGTTCCAGGATAACTGGAACTACAACGCTTCCATACGCTACAGTCAAACTTTTCGCAATGTGAGATATTTGAGGCCGTTTGGCTTTATGCGCGAGGCACCTCTGATCGGTGCACTGGGCGGCATTCAAATCGGACTGATGCCCAATAATATTACCACTTCGGCCAGTACAAGAAGATCTTACGAAGAGCGTTTGAGGCGCGTGCAGCAGGGCCAGGAAGATTTTCCGCTTCAGCAAACGCACAGCTTTACCTACAACACCAATTTCGGATTTGGATATAACCTGACCCCGTCTATCACAACCAGTTTCCAATCGCAGAGCGTTTTCGATTTGGCAAGGGTATCGGTGAGCGATGCAGGGCTTACCGGCATCGACAGCACAGCCTTCAGGCCCGATCCGTCGTTCGATGTATTCCGTGACCTGGTTTCCGGTGACATTTCACCCCGGCGCAGCAGCTATTCAGAAAACTATACGGCCAACTGGCAGCCCAGATTTAACCGGGTGAGCGCACTGAACTGGTTCAGTTACACGGCCCGGTACGCAGGCGGTTACCGGTGGGAAAATTCGCCCTTTGGTTCGAATCTCGGATCCCGGTTGTCCAACAACTTCAGGCTCGATCACACCGTGCGCATGGATACTCAAAACCTGCTCAGGCGTGTTCCCTTTTACCGGAATGCGGAAGATGCAGACCGGCAGGAGCAGCGAGAGCGGCAGACCAGAAGACAGCTCGAGGATGATGAACGTGAGGATTATACCTTTGGTGAACAGGTTACGTATGTAGGGCGCCGTCTTTTCCTGGCACTGTTCAGTATGAGAAGTATCGACATCAACTACAGCGACTCCAAGACATCGTCTCAGGCCGGTTTTGACGGCGGATCACGGTTTTTCGATATGTTTGGCGGTGATACATATACACCGGCATTCGGCTACAGGCTTGGTATTTTCGAACGTATCGACCGCGACCGGCTCATTTCCAATCCGGATGGAACATCGTCGATACAGCTTCCGGCCAACAACACCTTCACCGACAACATCACCATGACCACGCGTCTGAACCCGTTCAACAACGTATCGGTAGACCTGAACTGGCAAACGCAGTGGGATGAACGTACCAGCGAGTCGATCAGCCTGGCTCCCGATAATACGATTACTTCGGTGCGAAGCGCCTCGGGGAATATTACCTCAACTGTGTGGGCTTTTGGATCGGGATACAGTGAACTGTTCCGAAGCCAGCTGCAGACCGCATTCGACGGTATGAGTGTGGACGAGAATTTTATTTCGGGATCGGGAGAGGATAACACCGTTCTGAGTAGCTTGGGCCTTCAGCGCGACTTTCGCCGGGCGTATCTCGGCGGTACATCTTCCGTGGGAGAGAAAAACTTTACGCCGATACCGCTTCCCAATTGGCGCATTAACTGGACGGGTGTAGAGACCTTTATTCCATTTATCGGGCAGTATATGCAGCGGGCTACTCTTTCGCACGCCTACACCGGGCTCTACAGGATGGGCTGGAATCTCACCAACAACCCGGATGAACTCATTTCCAGGCGTCTTGGAGTTTACACCATTGAAGATTTTCGGCCGGAGTTTGACCCCTCTACCGTAAATATCGAAAAGAGGTTTGCTCCCCTGATTCAGCTTAACGTGACCTGGGAAAACGGCCTTCGCACCCAAATTGGATATGAAACAAGCAACATTACCAGCCTCGCCATGTCGAACTCGCAGGTTGCCGAACGGATTTCAAGAGGCCTCCGAATGCAGTTTGCCTATACGGTACGAAACTTCAGGCTGCCATTTTTCCGCCAGCTGACCAATAACTTAGATCTTAGCCTTACCGGAAACTACATCGAAGACACCGAACAGCGCTTCCTGCTTGACGCCGATCTCGAGCGTGCCCTTCGCGACGATGCACAAACAATTAATCGCGATCCCGGCGCCTACACCTTCAACCCGCGTCCCCCCACCGGCCAGACCCGAATCAACGGGGAATTTGTGGTAGGCTATCGCTTTTCTAACACGCTGAACGCCAACTTCATATATGGCTTTAGTCAAATTCTGCCAAAATCATCCAGCACCTTTAAGCGCACCACGCACGATATTCGGTTCAACATTCGAATCAATATCCGGTCTTCTTAGGATTTATTATCTCCCCTCGACTGACGAATGGAACTGCTCAAAATCTTTAGCCTGTCTGAAAACACTCGTCTGTCGAATTCCTAAAGGCTGGGAGTTCGAAACCGGGGAAACTCGTCAGACGACTGAGGGTTTTGGTGTCCCTGGCTGTTCTTTCCCAAAGTCGTCAGACGAGCTCCCCCTTCGACTGACGAGTAGAACGACTCAAAATCTTTAGCCTGCCTGAAAATACTCGTCTGTCGAATTCCTACGGGCTGGGAGTTAGGAACCGGGGAAACTCGTCA
>SL_3KL_010_SEDDRAFT_10004806_pt1 | contig 12184 bp, 8 predicted proteins | sample SodLakKL_010_SED_2_FD_10381 | JGI IMG/M metagenome (IMG submission 10381)
GGGCTTTGCCGATGAAGGATTTACAAAAACTGCACTACTTTGAAGTACCCACGGTTATGAAGCATGGACTCGGCGCTGTAAAATACCTGCCGGGTGAACTGGCGCTGTTGGGCGTCAAAAAACCTTTGCTGGTCACCGACCAGGGCGTTATTAAGGCTGGCCTGCTCGACAGCGTAACAAAACCACTAAAAGAAAATTCCATCAACTACATTCTTTACGATGAAGTTGTTTTTAACCCACCCCTTGATACTGTGGCCAGGGGAACCGAGAAATATCACCAGGAAGGATGCGATGGACTGGTGGCCTTAGGTGGTGGCAGCGCCATGGACGCAGCCAAGGCTATCGGGGTGGAGATTGCTCACGGTGAACCGATTCTGGAATACGAATGTGCCGAAGGGAAAAAAGAACTGTGCAATCGCATTCCTCCCCTGATCTGTATCCCTACCACTGCGGGAACCGGCAGTGAAGTTACCCTGTGGGCGGTAATAACCGACCCGGATCGGGAATATAAGTTTAATTGCGGCGGGCCGCTCATTGCCGCGCACCTGGCCCTGGTTGATCCCCTGCTGCATCTATCGATGCCGGCTGAAATAACGGCGGGAACAGGCATGGATGCCTTATGTCATGCCATCGAATGTTATACCTGTGCCTATGCCCAGCCGCAAACCGATGCTGTGGCGCTTATGGCTATCGAATATGCCGGTAAATACCTGCGCCGGGCTGTTGCTTACGGGCAGGACGTTGAAGCACGTTACCACATGGCCATGAGTTCTTTGCTGGCTGGTCTTTCCTACGGTAGCGAAAGTGCGGGAGCGGTTCATGCCATGACCCAGACCATGGGCGGCATATTCCCAGTTCACCACGGTATTGCCGTCGGTGCAACTCTGGTCCCGGTTATGGAATATAACTGGCTGGGCGAACCGGCTAAGTATGCCCGCATTGCCCTGGCCCTGGGCAAACCGGTTATAGGTATGGGCGAAAGAGAGGCTGCCCTTTTAGCAGTCGAAGCGGTCCGGGAGCTGGCTGAAGACATCGACATCCCGCGTCTCAAGGAGCTGGGCATTAAAGAAACGGATATTTCCCGCCTGGCAGAAGAAGCATTTAAGGATCCGCAGACTATTGGTAACCCGCGGGACCTGACTGTAGAAGCTTACGAGCAGATCTACCGTCGTGCGCTTTAGGTGTCAGTCTGGCAAAAAAAGGCATGGCCGGCTCTATACTTTACTCAGATTATTGTGTAATATGACAATAATCAAATAAACTTTAAAGCAGGTGATTCAAACTGGTTGTTGCAGATATTTACCAGGAAGCTTTGAGGTTGATCAGGGAAGCTGAGGAAAAGGGGCTGGTCCTGAGGTTACTTGGAGGGCTGGGTGTACGCCACGTTTGCTCCAGCTCTACGGAAGAGCCCTGGCTCCGCAAGTACGAAGACATAGACTTCATCGCTTCAAAGTCACGAAGGGAAGAATTGGAAGGCTTTTTTGAGGAACAAGGTTATGAGCCGAATAAACAGCGCAACCTTTTTGCAGGTGACAAGAGACTACTATTTTACGATCTCGAGAATAAGCGGCAGGTGGATATTTTTATAAGTGTTTTTGATATGTGCCACCTGCTCGACCTCGAGAACAGGTTAGAACTGACAGATACAGCCCTTAGCCCGGCTGATCTGTTCCTGACTAAGATCCAGATTGTTGAAATGAACAAGAAAGACATCTACGATCTGGGTTTGCTGCTCCTCGACATCGATACCAGCAGGGACAAAAAAGGGCTAGACCTGCAATATGTAGCTCGCCTGTGCGCGAAAGACTGGGGGTGGTACAAGACAGTTACGAAGAACATTGCTGAACTCAAGGATTATTTTACAAGCTCGCCTAATTTCTCTTTAGCACAGAAAGAAAGCGTTATCCAAAGTCTGGATCTAATCGCAGCAGAAATCGAAAAGCAACCAAAGTCAATGGCCTGGAAAACACGCAACATGGTTGGTGAAAAAGTGCAGTGGTACAACCTTCCCGAAGACCTAGGAAAATAACTGAATAAAGCGTGTATGCTCATGCACAATTGAGGAGGAAAGCCTATTATGTCGGAAAGCAATGGCTCCACCGGAAAAGACAGTGGTCTTTTCGTTCGCCAGGCCACCGGCCTGGTCAGATCCTGGTCCATTTTCGATGCTTTTGTCTATGCTTTTTTCTCGGTTAACCTGATTACTCTGGGACTCTACATTTTTTCTTTCGCTCCCTACATTCCTGATGGTCACCTTGTTTCTGCTGTCGTTATCAGCACTATTTTTATTATTTTCCTGGTTATCGTTTACGCCATGCTGGTGTCAATCATGCCCCGGGCCGGTGGCGATTACGTAATCCAAACCCGGATCCTGGGTGGCCCTTTAAGCTACGTACTGCCATTTGCCGGCTGGGTTTTCATTTTATGGCTGTGGATTCCGCTGTATGGTAACATGCTATCCTGGAATGTATTTACCCCGCTCTTTACCCTTCTGGGCAGCATGACCGGTAATGAAGGCCTATTGAATGTCGCTTACTGGTTTAACGGGGTAAATGGTCTGTTCTTCTCGGCTTTAATGGTTTGTCTCCTGGCTTCCATTGTGATCAGTCTGGGGATGAAAGGATATGCCCGCGTTCAGAAATTCTGCTTCTATTTAGGCATGGCCGGCCTGCTAACGGTATTTATCATGCTGCTGGTCAATGATAAAGCTACTTTTATTGAAAGATTTAATGCTTTCACCGCTCCACTCGGGGGCAGCGAGAATGCTTACTCCCAGATTATCGAGGGCAGCTCTGAATCAGGTTATGACCCTATTGCCTGGAATAACCTGGCCATATTCGCCAGCCTGCCCCTGATTCCCATGGTTGTTTTCTTCAACCTGTGGCCAAACTGGGGGGCTACTCTTTACGGTGAAGTCCGCGGCGCTTCTGAATTCAAGCGTAACTTCATGGGCATGTTCTTAGGCCTGGTCGTAACAGGGATCCTGGCCGTAATCCTGCTTGCACTGTTTAATCGCACTTTCGGCTGGGACTTTTACCTGGCTTCAAACTTTGCCTTTTATGAAGGCTTTTCGCCCTTCCCGGTTTTTCCGTTCCCTGGATTGCTTGCGGCAATTCTAACCGATAACCCAATTCTTCAACTCTGGGTCATTATTTCGCTCAGCGGATGGTTTTTTGGCTGGATGGGAACCGTGTTCCTGTCTTCAACCAGGGTTCTTTTCGCAGCTTCTTTCGACCGGATGCTTCCCGAATGGGTATCCCGGCTTCACCCGAAAACACGGAGCCCTCTCAATGCGCTTTTATTAATGACCGGTCCTTCAGTTGTGGTTAGTTTCCTGTTCTACTATGTGCCGGGTTTCGAAGTTCTGACCCTGAACGCTACAGTAGCAATTGCTATCTGTTTTCTGGGAACAGCTATCGCAGCAATCGTCCTGCCCTACCGGAAACCGGAGCTATACCTTGCTTCCCCGGTTTCCCGCTACAAAGTTCTCGGTCTACCGGCAATTACTGTATGCGGTGTGATTCTGGCCGCGTTCCTGCTGTTTAACATCGTGTTGTGGATCTACGATCCCACCGGGGTTTACGGGGTTCACGATCCCTATTCAGCTGTGTTCATGCTCGTCTTGTATGGTATCGCTTTTATAATCTACTATTTCTACAAAACTCGTAACAAGAAGCTGGGTATTGAACTGGAAAAAACCTTCGAAGAAATACCTGTCGAATAGAACGCAGTGCAACTCTACCTCTCTGCCCCTCCCCCTGGCAGGGGGAGGGGCTTAAAAAGGAGAATCATCAATATGCCCAAAATCTTTTTTGCCACAGACATTCATGGTTCCGAGAAATGCTGGAAAAAGTTTATTAACGCCGGCACCTTTTATGAGGCCGAAGCGCTTATCCTCGGCGGAGATATGACAGGAAAAGCCATTGTGCCTGTCGTTAAAGAAGTAAACAACAAACATAATTGTATTTTCCTGGAGCAGGAGCACACCCTTCACACTAATGAAGAATTGGAAAATATGACCCGCATGATTAAAGACCGGGGATATTACCCTGTCATACTGGAAAAGGATCAGATTAAAGAGCTGGAGGAAAATGAGCAAAAACGGGACGAGCTATTTACCCGGCAAACCTTGGTCACAATCGAATACTGGATTGAATGGGCTGAAGAAAAGCTAAAGAAAACAAAAATTCCCTGTTATGTCTGCCCTGGCAACGACGATGTCTTTAAAATCGATGACTTAATTGGTAGCTCGGCCTGCATAGAACTGGTCGAAGGGAAAATTATAGATTTGCCCCTGGATTACCAGATGTTAAGCACAGGTTGGAGCAATCCAACCCCCTGGAAAACCTACCGGGAATGCTCGGAAGAAGAAATGGCCAGGCGTTTAGAAGAACCTCTCAGCAAGCTGGATTCAAATAGACCGGCTGTTTTCAATATCCATGTTCCGCCTTTTGGTATTGGGCTTGATGAAGCACCGGAGCTTGATGAAAATTTACGTCCCAAATTTGCCGGTCGGTCCCTTGTACCGGTAGGCAGTAAAACTGTGCGCCAGGTGATTGAAAAATATGAGCCCCTGCTGGGTCTGTTCGGTCACATCCATGAGGCCAAGGGAGCAGTGCGGCATAAAAAGACTCTTTGTATCAACCCGGGCAGTAACTATGAACAGGGTATTCTCCTGGGCGCCCTGATCAACCTGGAAAAAGACGGCCTGGGTGAATATATCTTAACTTCAGGATGAAGTCTTGAGGAAGCCAGTTTACTGATCAGGCGGGTTTTGGAAACGGGCTTAACAGCATCGTGCCAACCACGGCCCTATTTATACGAAGCTTCATCCTTATTCTCTTTCCATCTTGTAAACCGGGATGTCTTCACCCTGCCAGACTATATTCAAGATGCCGCTCAGTCCTGAGAGGCGGCTGAAGAGAAAACTCTCATCAAAATTCTGCGGGGCAACCAGGGCTAATTCAATTTCAACAACATCTTTTTCAAGCGAAGAATCGTACTCGTGTGCCTGCAGGTAAGCTTTCTTGATATCTAACTTGCTTTCACTGATTACCCCGGTGACTCTGCTCAGCATTCCGGGTTGATCCACTGACTTGATCTGAAGAATTTTAATTCTGCGCCTCTGCAGGATTTTACGGTCCACACGGCCCAGGTAGAGCAGGCTGATCAACACCAGCATGGTCGCCAGCACAGCACCGGCGTAAAAACCGATACCTGTTGCCAGGCCGATTCCCGATACCACCCAGATCGATGCGGCCGTGGTTAGTCCCCTAATGCTGCCCCTCTGCTGCAGGATAGTGCCCGCGCCTAAAAACCCGATCCCGGTGACGACCTGGGCTGCAATCCGGCCCGGGTCAAGTTGATAGCCGGTGCCAAATTCATTTAGAAAGCCATATGCTGAGACCATCATGATCAGGGCTGATCCGGTACACACTAAAATATGAGTTCTAAAACCGGCTGGCCGATTGTGAGTCTCCCGTTCAAACCCCACCAGCCCGCCGAAAATAACGGCCAAACCTAACCTGAGGGCAATCTCCCATATATTAAGTTCCATCTATGATCATCTCTCTTTCTGTTAAGTGTATATAAAACCCCCTTTGGCTGTAAGAAGTCGTACAAAAAGGGCTTATACAAAAGCAGGCATGCTGGTAGCAATAATTATTAATATTCTGCTAAGTCAGCAATAAGGTAGCATTTTAAATTGTTGTAAGGAAAAAACCTTTGTGTATAATGGTAGAAATAATCTGGGTGTTTTAAGCAAAACGCACAAAGAGAGTCAATATGGTTCGGTGAAACATTGGAATGGCCTACCTTAAACTTGAAGCGACCTGGTGATCTAAAGCAAGTAGGCAGGCTCAAAACTCTTGACTAATTAAAGACTTAACGGCAATTGAGAGGCAAAAAATTGTTTTGTGTTGAGGGCAACCTTAAAGGTTTTTTGAAATCTCCGAGGCATGATTTGTTAGTGATTCGACAATACTTTCCAGGGTTATTTTCAGCATCCTGTGAATTGGGCCGGATAGAGATATTGATGCTATAGTTTTGCCTGTACTGTTTTTGAGCGGTACAGCTACACAAAAAACCCCTTCTTCTCTTTCTTCGCTGTCTGTTGCATAGTTTTGTTTTTTTACCAGCTCTAATTCTTCAAGCAAATCGTCTGCTGAAGTAATTGTGTAGGAGGTGAATTTTTTTAGACCATGCGTGTTGATGGTCCTTTTAATCTCATTTTCCGGCAGCTCAGAGATTAAAACTTTGCCTACTCCCGTGCAGTGTACGGGGGACCTTTGCCCCAGGTTAACAAAGGTTTTCATAATCTGGCTTTTTGAAGACTGCTCCTGGCCAATATAGGTGATCTGGCCGTTTACGAGGATTGCCAAGTTGGCGCTCTCGCCGCTTTCCCGGGCCAGGCTTTCTAATGCCGGTTTAGCTTTTTCTGCTAAAATTTTGTAGTAATTATCGGACAGACTGATTTCATAGCAGCGTATACCAAGCCTGTATTTTCTGCTTTCCGGATCTTGTTCTACAAACTTTTCCAGCTTGAGGGAGGTTATTATATGATGCGCTGTGCTCGGGGTTAAATCCAGGCGTTCGCTGATCTCTTTCAAGGAAAGGTAGCCCTCTGCCGCGGCAAGCAGGTTGATAATTGATAGAGCTTTAGTGACCGACTGGTTATGCTTAGCATTCGGTTTGTTTTCCAATTTAAGTGCCAGACCTCCTTATTTGCCGTTTGACGATAATAAATAATTTACCTTAATCCTGTTTGAAGCAGGATATCTGCTAATCATCAAGAATAATAAAATTATATCGCAAGTAATTTGAATATGTCAAATTATTAAGACATGAAGTTAAAGTAAATGATTTGGGGCAAGTAGCCGGGAGGAGGTTTATTTGATGATTGAGGAACTGAAAATGCCTGTAAAGATTTTAATGGGGCCGGGACCGAGTATGGTTCATCCCCGTGTTTTGCAATCGATGGCAACGCCTTTAACAGGCCATCTTGATCCTGATTTTCTTCAGATCATGAATGATTCTATTAAGCTTTTACAGGAAATATTTGAAACCGGAAATAAGCATACTATGTCCATGCCCGGTACCGGCAGTGCAGGTATGGAAACAGTTTTCGTGAATCTGCTTGAACCGGGCGATAAGGCTATAATCTGTGTACACGGACTCTTTGGTGAACGCATGGTTGACGTGGCTCAGCGTACGGGCAGTGAAGTGGTTACGGTTGATTCGCCCTGGGGACACCATATTGAGCCGGGAAAAGTTAAAGAAGCCCTTGATGCAAACCCTGACGCTAAAATCCTGGCTGTCGTCCAGGCAGAGACATCAACCGGTATTTATCAGCCTTTATTAGAACTCGGTGAGCTTGCAGAAGAGGCCGGAGTTCTTTTTATAGTTGACGCGGTTACCTCTTTAGGTGGTATGAGAGTAGATGTTGACAAGAATAAAATTGATGCCGTCTACAGCGGAACGCAGAAGAATTTAAGCATTCCACCGGGCCTTGCACCGGTTTCATTTAGTGAAAGAGCCCTGGAGGTAATTAATAATAGAAAAAGCAAAGTGCAGAGTTGGTACCTCGACCTGTCAATGATTCAAAAATACTGGGGTGAAGAAAGGTTTTATCATCATACCGCTCCTATTTCGATGGTATATGCTTTACGTGAGGGGCTGCGGGTAATATTAGAAGAAGGGCTGGATAATACAATTAAGCGCCACTATTTGCTGGGGCGGGCCCTGCAGGCAGGCTTAATGGCCATGGGGCTTGATTTAGTGGTTAAGGATGAAGAGTACAGGCTGCCAAACCTGACATCTGTTTATATCCCCGCAGGAATTGATGATCTCCAGGTTCGCAAGCGCCTGCTAACTGAGTTTAACCTGGAGATAGGTGGGGGATTAGGTGAATTTAAGAACCAAGCCTGGCGGGTAGGTTTGATGGGTTACAGCTGCAGGAAAGAAAATCTGTACCTGTTTTTGTCGGCACTGGAAGTTATTTTAACTGACCTGTGCTATAAACTGGATCAGGGTGCAGGTATTGCCGCTGCAGCATCATATATCAGGCAGAATGCCGGTTAAGATGAACAGAAGATGGTATAACTTCTAAGGAATTAGGGAGATAGTCTAATTGAAATCAATATATGAGAAAGCGAGAAAGCTGCCCGTCCTGGCAGAGGCGGATGTGCTTGTGGTCGGCGGCGGTCCGGCCGGACTGGCTGCAGCCCTGGCAGCAGCGCGTGAAGGCCTTGATACAATACTGCTTGAAAGGTGCGGTTTTCTTGGTGGGACCCTGACCCAGGCCATGGTTGAGTCTCTGGTTTGGTACCGCAAAGAAAATACTGTTGAAGCAGGCGGGATCGGCCGGGAGCTGGAAGAGTATGCCACTGCCTTCGGTGGAACTCACCCTGATCCGGAGTCTATCGGCCGGTTGCTCGATGCCGATATGTTTAAATGCGCTGCAGATCAGTTCATTTTAGAATCAGGTGTCAGGCCACTCTATCATTGTTATGCCGTGGGAGCTGTTGTTGACAGGGGGCAGTTGAAAGGCGTCATCACGGAGAGCAAATCCGGACGACAGGCAGTATTAGCTAAAGTGGTTGTCGATGCTTCCGGTGATGCAGACATAGCTGCCTTTGCCGGTGCTCCCTACAGCATGGAACCCAGGGGCAGGCTGATGGATGTAACAACCGGTTTCGGAGTCAGTGGTGTTGATGTTTCTGCTTTTAGAAAACACATTGCAGATCATCCCGGTAAAATTGGCGACTGGTCTTGCTTAACCTCCAAAGGTGAGGACGAGTTATTCAGTGCCTACTTTACTCATGTATTTGAACAAGCTCGTAAGGACGGCCTTATCCCACAGGATTCACCACTGGAAGGCTTCTGGCATGCTATTACCGAGGCCGGAGAGGTAACCGGTATTAATGTGGTTAGGGTAAGTGATATTGATTGCACCAATGTGTGGGATCTTACCATGGCTGAAATAGAGGGAAGAAGGCAGGTATTGCAGGCCATAAAAGCCTTGCGTCGCTACCAGCCCGGTTTTGAAAAGGCCAAGTTAAGGACCATTGGCTCGTCAATAGGGACCAGGGAATCGCGTAAGATCAAAGGCAGGTCTTACCTGACTGAACAGGATGTGAAGAACCAGGCTGAATTTGAAGATACTATCGGTATATTCCCGGAATTCCTCGATGCATACGGGATCGTAATCATACCTACCACGGGGCGCTATTTCCAGGTTCCCTACGGAATTATGGTTCCGGAAAAGGTTGATAACCTGCTTGTGGCAGGCCGTTCCGTAGCAGGCGACAGAGTATCTCATTCGGCAACCAGGCAGATGATGTGCTGTGCTGTTACCGGACAGGGGGCCGGAGTTGCTGCTGCAGCGGCAATAAAAACAGGAAAAACCACTGCTACAGTGGATATTGCCAAAGTGCAAATCCAGCTCGAAAAGCAGGGAGTCAGGGTAAGGTAAGCGTCCTGGTAATGTAGCATTTTAACGCTAATTTTTTACACTTGTGCTTTTTGCACAATAGAGCTGTTTTTTTTCTGTGCAATTCACAAAGGGCATTTGAATGATAAATTTAATAGATTAGTAAATATGTTCTTGCTGTATTAAAATAATCAAGGAGGGGAATTATATGAAAAGCTCAAAGAGCAGTTTGTTTTACATCGTTTTACTGGTATTGCTTGCATTTGGTATGCTCGCCTTTACCGGCTGCGGTGGAGAGGAAGCGGTAGATGAACCCGATGTAAGCGAGCCAGATGATGATGTGGTAGATGAAGCGGGTGAGAGCGTATTGCGGGTTGCCCTGCAGACCAACCCCAATACAATTGAACCGGCAACGGGCGATTCCAGGGTAGCTTCCAACGTAGCCTGGAGTATTTTCGATTCGCTGGTTTGGATGAATGACGAAGGTGTAATTGTACCTGCATTGGCCGAAAGCTGGGATATTTCAGATGACGGCCTGGTCTATACTTTCAATCTGCGTGAAGGTGTAGTTTTCCATAACGGGGATCCCTTTACTGCTGAAGATGTTGTTTTCACCTGGGAACGCGGTCAGGGATCAGATATTACTTACAGGGAAGACTTCCTTGCTGTTGATGAGATGGTTGCAATTGATGATTACACTGTTGAGGCAAGGCTTGAGACTCCCAATGCCTTTTTGCTGCTATTAATGAACGAGCACTGGGGTATTATGTCCAAGCAGTATCATGATGAAGTTGGCGAAGAAGGATACCTGCAGCATCCTGTAGCAACCGGGCCCTTTAAGTTTGTCGAATGGCTCACAGGTGACAGGATCGTCCTTGAAGCTTTTGAAGACTACTGGGACGAGGGCTACCCCAAGGTTGATAAATTGATTTACCGTCCCATTCCGGACACGGCAACCCGTTTTGCTGCCCTGGTTAATGACGATATTGATATAGTTAGCAACCTCGGGCCTGAGCAGGCTGGTGCGGTTGAAGAGGCTGAAAACGTATCGCTTGTAACTTACGGCCAGGACCGGGTCTACTATGTTACTTTCAACAATATGAGTACCGGTATCGGCACCCCCATTGAAGATAAACTGGTCAGGCAGGCCATGAGTTATGCCATCGATTATGATGCCATAATTGAGCGGCTCTTTGATGGATATGCGGAAAGGATTTCAGGCTTAATCATTCCCGGCAACCTGGGGCATGATCCCAGCGTCACTCCCTATCCCTACGATCCGGAGAGAGCAAAAGAGCTGCTGGCAGAAGCCGGGTATCCTGATGGATTTGCCATTGAGATGGCCGGGCCATCTGAAACCTATACAAACTTCGAACAGGTTCTGCAGGCTGTTGCATCATACTGGGGTGAGATTGGAATCGAAGTTGACCTGCAGTTCATGGAATCCGGTTCGTTCTGGGATCAGCAGGCAAACCGCCAGCTGCCTCCACTATTCGCCGACAGCTGGTCTTCAAGTACCGGTGAAGCTTACCCCCGCCTGGTTGGCTCAGTCGGTGGAGAAGATGCCAGCTACGCAGCCTGGCTTGATCCGGTCCTGGTCGATATGGTTCGTGAACTCGAGTTGACCCCTGATTCCCAGGAGCGTGCAGAAGTTTATACCAGGATCCTGGAATACATGTATGAGAATCCGCCGTTTATTTATCTTTACGCACCTACGGCATTTGAAGCAACCAACGAGCGGGTTCAGAATTATAACCCTAGAATTTCTGAACAGTACTACCTGAAAGGCGTATCTGTTGAATAAAGGTTCTTAAGGGCTCGAAGCACGAGTAAGAGGGGAAACATATTGAGATACCTATTATCAAAGCTGGTTTATTCTGCTGCCTTGCTGCTGGGAGTACTGTTCCTGGTCTTCATGCTGCTTCATATTACCGGTGACCCGGTCAGCTTGATGGTGTCGAGACATGCAACTCCTGCTGAAATTGAAGCGCTGCGCGAGGAGCTGGGCTTTAACCGCCCACTCCTCGTTCAGTTTGCCGACTTTTTATCCGGAGCTTTCCAGGGCGATTTTGGCAGCTCATTTCGTTACCGGCAGCCTGCGATGGAACTGGTTTTGCAGAGGATTCCGGCTACAATTGAGCTTGCCTCGGTGGCCCTGCTGATGGCAATTGTGATGGGTGTTACTATCGGAATCCTTGGTGGTTCTAATCCTAACACCATTTTAGACAGCCTGGCCAGGGGCATTGGACTTCTCGGGCAAACTATCCCCACTTTCTGGTTAGGCCTGATCCTGATCATAATTTTTTCTCTTAACCTGGGCTGGTTTCCCTCTTTTGGCAGGGAGACCTTTAATTTTTTGGGCCTAAATATACCTAACCAGTCTATAATTCTTCCGGCATTTGCTTTAAGCCTTTTCACTACAGGCCAGCTGGCGCGATTTACCCGTTCAGCAGTCAAGGAAGTAATGAACGAAGATTACGTGACTACGGCCCGCAGCAAGGGCCTTAAAAAGAAACGGATCTACTTTAAATACATTCTTAAAAATTCTGCCATACCCCTGATTAGTATTATCGGGGTCCAGTTCAGCTACCTTTTAAGCGGATCAATCTATATCGAAACTATTTTCTCCTGGCCGGGACTGGGCAACCTGCTGGCCGAAGCAGTCAGCACCCGCGACTTTTTCCTGGTTCAGGCAACAGCCTTTTTTACCAGCCTGGTGGTAATCGGGCTGCAGCTTCTAACCGACCTGGTCTA
>SL_3KL_010_SEDDRAFT_10004807_pt1 | contig 12182 bp, 9 predicted proteins | sample SodLakKL_010_SED_2_FD_10381 | JGI IMG/M metagenome (IMG submission 10381)
GGCGATCACAGCATTTTTGTTCAGCATGGCCGGCCGGCCATAGCCATTACAGCCGAATGGATTCTCCAAAACATGAAACCCCAAAACATCACCCATACCGAAATGGACATCCTCAGCATCATTGATCACCGCAAGGTGGTTGAAGCAGCCGAAGCCATCCACGAGTTGTTGGTACCCGGCTTTTGACTAAACTCCTTAAAGGCGGAAGAGGCGTTCGTTTGCGAACAGGGTTTTTCGGTACTGTCCACTGTTTCCATTGCGTGTTGCACGAAGTAAACATAATTTTTGTCTGCGTATGGTATATGTAAAAAAAAATGTTGTAATTTTCGTATTGAAATCATGAACATTCATCCTTGCTATATTCACCATGAAAAAGAACGATTCAGAAGTCATTCAAACCGTTGCGCGTGTCATGGCCGTGAGTTTCGGGGAAGACCCCATGAACAGTGCCCAGCTGGAAGGCCTTAAAAAACGCGAACAACTACTGGAAGCTCATTCATTGATGCATGCCCGGCACGCCCTGCGCTGCAATATGTTGCATGTCCTCGACGGAGACCCCCGGGCTTTTTTAATTGGCCAGGACACCAGCAAAGAACACAAGGGAAGGCAAAAACTATTCATGATCAGAATGTACCTGAAAACCTTTACCATTTTGGGTATAAAAGATTTGCGCCGCTTGTTTGCCAATATCAAGAGGCACCGGAAAGTGTTGAGCTTCGACTGGCCGAAAGAATTTATACCCGGAAGGTATTATCACATCAAGATAACTGCTGTTGACAAGTCCTTACGCGGCACAGGTGCCTTTCGCAAATTGATCACCCCTGCCATCGATTACGCCAACAAAGAACAAATACCCATGGCGCTGGAAACCCATAACAAAACAAATGTTGCAATTTATGAACGCTTTGGTTTCGAACTGGTAAAAACCATACAATCATCGGAAACACCCATTGAGCAATATTGCATGATCAGGAAAACCGGCATTGATTCAGGCTAAGTATTTTGAATACGCTTATGCCTTTATTGATCTTTGGGATTATGCTTTTCAATACATTCAACAAAAAAAACAAACACCATGAAAACAATTGAAAACATTTACAGGTATCACATCTGGTTGGTACTGTTGCTGATGCTGCCGGTTTCAATCCGGGCACAGGAAATCATTCCGCAGGAGGGCATTGCGCGAAAATTTCTCGGACATTTGGTAAACAAAGAGGTTAGCGAGATGATGCCGATGTTCTCTGAAGACTTTCTGCAGCAGGTGCCCGAAGGGCAGATTACCGAAATAGCCCAGGGCCTTGAAACACAGTTGGGTCCTTTCAAACATGTGAGCAGGGTGCTGCATGAAACAGATGACAACTTCCACACGGTTATTTTGGTGTGCCGTTTTGGGGAAATGGATTGGGGGATGCGCATCACCCTTGACGGCGACGACAAGATAGCGGGTTTTTTCCTGACCATGGCTCCTCCGGAAAGCTTTACACCGCCGCCTGCCTGGATTGACTCCACCGCATTTGTGGAAATCGCCATGGAGATCGATTGCGGAGACATCAAACTCCCTGCGATGTTTACCAAACCGGTGGCTGCGGAGAATTTTCCGGTGGTGGTGCTTGTTCATGGATCCGGTGCGCACGACATGGATCAGACCATCGGTCCGAACAAAATCTTCCGCGACATTGCCCAGGGTTTGGCCAGCAAGGGTGTTGGCGTTTTGCGCTATGAAAAAAGAAATTTCCGCCACCCACACACCTTTGATATGGAAACCATCACCGTTTGGGATGAGGCAGGGCGCGATGCCGTGCATGCCATCCACACAGCCATGCAAATGCCGGGAGTTGATCCAGGCCAAGTGTTCCTGCTCGGACATAGCCTGGGCGGCATGATCGCTCCCCGCATTGCCGCCGAAGTGCCCGAACTGGCCGGAATCATCTCCCTTGCCGGTACACCGCGAAAACTCTATGAGGTCATTCCGGGACAACTGGAATACCTGATGTCGCTCAGTGAAGAAGCAAGCGACGCGGCCGCTGAACAACTGGCAGAGACCAGGGAAATCGTGGCAAGGCTCAGGGATAAAATGGGCCGGCCGGATGCCGTTTATACAACATCGCTGCTGGGAATGCCCCCATCTTACTTAGAAGACATGAACCGCCATGACACCGGCAAAATCGCTGCCGGCCTACCGCAGGCCATACTAATCGTGCACGGCGGCCGCGACTACCAGGTAACCATGGTCGACTATAACGCCTGGAAAAACGCACTCCAAAATCATAACAACACAACCTTCAAACTGTATCCGGAGATGGATCACCTGTTTGTTGCCGGAGATGAACCCTCAACACCTTCATCCTATTTCGAAGAAAACAACGTAGCTAAGCGTGTGATTGAGGATGTCGCCGATTGGATCAGAATGCAACAGTGATTTTTTCAGGAGAAGCAACCCGGACAACATTTAAGTTTTCCATATCAAATCGAAAAGATTACATAAATTTTTCAATTGCACTCAAAAATATTGTAAACCTGCTGGTAATGGTTTTATGCATATTTTGATGATAATTTGGAAAATATCGTAATTTTATTTTCCTATTCATGAACCCTAACATCCCTGAAAATGAAAACATTTACAAGACTGCTGCTATTGATGGTGGTGGTATTTTTTTTTGGATGCCGCACGGTCACCGAAGAAAAAGAGAAACCTGTTATCACCATTGAAGAGGTGTTGAAAGCCCAGAAACAATGGTGTGATGCATTGATAGAGATTGGCAATGAGTATGTTGCAGGTGGAGACTATCACCAGGTTACCGACTCCATCATTTCCCATCTTTATGATTATGACCACGGGCAGGTGATCTTCAAGCCAACCCTTGCTTTTGGTGATCAAACCTTCCGGTTGAGCAAACAAGGGGCCATTGCCTATTTTGCCGGTGGCGACCCTGATTACCCCAACGACAAAGGCTTTGCCCTGCAACCCTGGGTGGCGGCCCAATTTGAAAACATCGGCAATGATCATGAGGGCATCCACCTTTATGGTGACAAGGCCATTGGTGCAGGGCATGTTCATTTTACCGCGGCCGATGGCAGGCAGGTAAGTGTGGAGAAAATTTTCGGATACCGGAAATATGACGATGGCTCGGTGCGTATCATTCTGCACAATTCTTCTTTGCCATATTCTCCATAAAAAAGAGCTTTCCGGAAGTTATCTAAACTGCCACCGGCAAATGCCGTTAGCAGTTTAGTTTTCAAGCGCAGCCTCAATGGCCCTGTCTAACTGCGGGTCAACACCCCGCTGCCTGTCGTGGAAAGTATTGTGAACAGGAATGTGTGGCGCAACACCCGTTAACTCCAGGTTATTTCCATCAAGGCTGTAGCAACCCCAGCCTGGCAGTCGGGTAAAAGAACCATCCACCATCATTTTTCCGGAAGTAAAGATGATCCACCGGTAAGTTTCAGTGCCGATGATGGTGCCCAGTCCCAGTGCGTCAAAACCTTCGGCGGTCATTTCCGCATCACTGAGGCTGCGCTCATTGATGAGCATCACAACGGGATTGTCAGATGGGGCAAAGTTGGGTTGCGGGGCGTGAGGGGTACCCCGGTAACGCCACGTCAGGTATGTGCGCTGAGAAAGAAACCGGAGTACGTCGTCGTGGACATTGCCACCGCGGTTGAAGCGAATGTCAAAGATCAGTGCCTCCTTGTCCATGGCATGTGTTGACATGTCGATGATGAACTGATTCAGCGCACCCGCCGACATGTTCTTCATATACACATACCCAACGCGACCGTTGGTCTTCTCTGCCACGTAGGCCCTGTTTGCCGCGATCCATTCGTCATATAGCAAATTGCTGATCTGACCGGAGGTATGCGGGTTGGTGACCACTTCAAACTGATTGCCGTTGCGCGAAAACAGCAGAACAAGCTCTTCAGGCATTTCCGGAAAATAAAAATACCTGTTGCGGTTTCCGTTTGCGGAGACCGTTTTGCCGTTAACGGCAACCAGGACATCACCTGGTGCCACAAGCGGTTCACTCAGGTCAAGGTTGCTGTGTGTGATGATCCGCTTGACCTTTAGCGGTGATTCCCGGGAGAATACCAGGCCTGTTTCTGCAGTCCGTGCTGAGTAAAAAGTTTTTTCTTCATCTCCGAAGCTGGCAAAACCGGTATGTGAGGCATTCAGTTCACCCAGCATGTCGTTGATAAGCCGGCGCAGATCTTCGCGGGTGGTTACAAATGGCAGGTGTGCGGCATAGCGATCACGCAGGCCAGGCCAATCAACACCGTGAAAATCGTCGGCATAAAAGTTTTCATCCAGCGCAGCCCATGTCTCAAAAAAGATCTGCGAAAACTCATTGGCAAGGTTTCTTGAGAAGGCATGATCTATGGAAACGCTTTCCATTTTACTGCCGCCTTTTGATATCTTGTGGATATTTCCTCCGGCCAGCAGGAAGAGGTCGTTACCGGCCTCAACCATTCGCAACGAACCGCCCGGTGATGGCCCTTCGATACGCTCCGGACTGCTGACTTCAAAATCCTTGATATCCATCTTCCATAAAGCCCATTGCCCCCGTTCGTGGTTGGAAACGAAAAACATCACCTGGTAATCCTGGTGTTCGAACACATGCGGCATGGTTTGTCTGCCTATTGAGGCAATACGCAGGGGCTCCCAGCGTTCATGCATGTTTTCTTTGTCAATCCGGATGACAATCTCCTTTTCGCCGGCTCCATCGTCATCTGCATCCTCAAAAAGCTTATCAAATGCTGCGGTCTTGCTGGGTGGTGCAAAGCGGCTGAGGGGAATCCGGTACAACCTGTCTTCGGTGTTTCCTCGTGGATAATTCGGACGGTACCTGTCGGTGGCAAAATAAATATACCGGCCACAGGGTGACCAGAAGGGGTGCCGCTCTGACATTCCTGTGCGGGTGATCCAAAGGGTGTTATCGGCCTCAATGTCGTAAACCAGGATGTTTTGCTCGAAGTTTCTGTATGCGGTAAAAAGCAGATAACGGCCATCGGGCGAAAAACGGGGTGTGGAGTTTTGGATGCCCCACAGCTGCTCGGTTACCACAATCCTGTTGTCACCGGTTTCCATGTTGACCAAAACCACATCTTCGCGGCCATTGAGATATGCGCCTTTGGAGCGATCCCGGCTAAGGGTAAGCAGGCGGCTGGTGGCCCTGCGGTCTTCAAGCCTGCGCTCCCGGCCCCGGCCGTCGGCGGCAATGCTAAAGAGGTTGGCCCAGCCTCTGTCGGTCCGGAAGTAATACAGTGTTTTGTTGTCAGGCGCCCAGGATACTTCGGTTACACGTTCTTCCGGGTTTGTGCGGATGTGCCGGACGAATTTTCCCTCAATATCCGACACAAAGAGTTCTCCGCGCGACACAAAGGCCAGCTTTTCCTTGTCGGGAGAAACATCAAACCATGTGATGTTGTCTTTCACACGGAAGCCTTTTTCAAGCGGAAGGGTGTTTTTACGGAAGAGCCGAATTACCGGGCTGCTCGTCTCACCCGTCGCGACATCATACACATGGAGGCGATAGTCTTTTTCAAAGACGATCTTTTCGCCATTGGCACTTACACGGGGCCGGCCAATGGATACGGGGAATTGTGTCAGTGCCACTTTCTCGCCGTCGCGCAGGTTGTAAAGGTTGTATTCGTAGTTACCCTCGTCGGAAGCGAAATAGATATTTCCCTCACGGTCGATGGCAGGCCAAAGGTCTTTGCCCTCAAAATCGGTGAGTTGTTCAAACACATCATCATCAAAATGATAAGAAAGAATATCTGGACGATGTGCGCCGCGGTATCTCTTGCGTTGCACCTGGCTCAGGCTTTCCCACGATTCTGTAAAGATCAGTGCACCGGTAAGCGGATGCTCCACGGCATGGTGGGGAATGTTGAAATAGTGGTTAGACAAGCGCTCGGGCGTGCCTCCCCCTATATTTACCCGGTAGATGGCACTCATGTTTTCCCTGGAAGAATGGAAATAGATGCTCTGACTGTCCCATGACCAGCTGTCCACCATATCGGGGGCTTCATGAAAGGTAAGTTGTGTGATCTCACCACCTTCGGCAGGCATGACAAATACATTGGTATTGCCGTCGGGGCTGGCGGAGAAAGCAATTTTTGTTCCATCCGGAGAAAATACAGGCAGTGATGCCTTGCCGTCAAGGGCTGTCAGGCGATAGGCCGTTCCACCGCCGGTGCTGGTTTTCCAAAGATCATTGTCATAGCTGAAAATCAACGTTTTGCCATCAGGCGACAAAGCCGGATCGGTCATAAAGCGCACATCTGTTTCGGTGGCAAACAGAAGAACCTGGTAAAGAACCACGAAGAAAGCGAGAGATAGTTTTTTCATTTTTTAACGATTTATTGGGTAACGGGTTGCAACCAACGGTTAGATTCACTTCTGAGATCATTCATTTAAAATTGTTCAATGTGGATGGTTTTTAAAGTTTGTATAATTGCTGAAAACCATTGCTGCATTTTGCGCAAAATGCTGAAAGAAAATGATTGAAATTGCTTAATTCCCGGCAAATGGGCTTTTGCGCGTTAAAAATAATATCTTTTGCTTAATTAATTTACCTATTGTAATGTTTTCATTGATTTTATGTTTCTTCATCTAATCAAAGACTTGCAAATCAACATCTTAACCATCCGTTGATATTGAACCGTTAATGAATAAGAGTATTCCGGCATTGGCCAAATCAATACAAACACAACAACCTTTTACCTATGGTATATTTTGGCACATAAACCTGGACGTTTGTCTGCCGCAGAGACTGTTGCAAATGTATATAACCTGTGAAACCCCGTCGATTAGCAGGGTTGCCATGGAGTAGAAACTTTTGAAAAAAATGGAAAGAAGACGACTGCATTCATTGTTCACACAGCTATTGCTATGTACTGTTATTCTTATATATGGCAGAAAGCACCCGGATTTTGAGTCACATGCTTCGGGCCACATAAACCGGCAGGTCAGCTTCATTGATCACTTCTCCGGTTCTGCTACCATAAATAAGGTTGTGCAGTTTACCTTTACCCTGGGAAAGAAGGGCAATCATATCTGGTTTATATTTTCTTGAAAAACTCCTGATGGCTGCCTCCAGGCTGTGTTTTTCCATGGTATTGATGGAGTAATTCCGGATGTTTTTGTGTTTTGCCAGCTGATGTAACCTTTCAACGGCAGAAGTTGCAGATATTTTGCTATTGGTAATTACATACAATAGTTGCAAGTGTGCATTCAGCAAACCGGCAAATTCTATAATGCTGTCTATTCCATTTTGTTGTTCCTCATCCAGCTCCACATCTATGGCAAGAACAATATTGTCGATGGTTGAAGAAACGGGTTCGCAGGTAAGAACAATCATTGGGTAGTTTATTTTCCTGATGATCTTTTCTGTTTCTGAACCCAGCAATATTTCCATAAAGCTGAACTTATCGTGGCTGCCGGTTACCAGGAAATCTGCTTTGTACTCCTCCATGAAGTGGTTAATGCCGGATTTGTTGTGGTTGACTCTGACAACCGGCTTTATTGTAACCCCTGGTTGTGAAAATTTGATTGCCTGTTTCTTTACAAGATCGGAACGTTTATCAAAGAGTGCATCATTTAGTTTTTGAGTCACATGGTTTGGGGGGTAATATGCTCCGCCTGATGCAGTTGTGATTTGAATATGTGAGGGGATCAATACATTTAAGAGCACAATTTCTTGACTATTAAGTTGCAGGGCCAGGTTAGCAGCATATTCGGCTGCAAAGTCCGATATCTCGGTCAGGTCAGTGGTAACTAATATTTTTCTAGCTTGCATAAGTACTGTTTTTTGTTTATCTTGTACAATCTATTTTTATACCATTATTATCAACATCAGTTGTATATGCTCCAGAAGTCTGTAATACAGCGCACTGTGGTTTAAGTTGAGGATATTTATATTTATTGGTTTGTGGAAAAACCTCAACAGATAATTTTTCCTGACGCCATCAGCCACAAACTCCGGTAAGCTATTAAATATTATTGCTGATAAAAAAATCGATCAAAATGAATAAAACTCTGCTTGACACCATACCTAATCCGGTAATAATATATGATCTGGCCTTTAGGGTTCAAATGGTAAATAAGTCTGCAAGTGCAGCTTTCGGGGCAGACAATCCACAAAAGCTTTCCGGGTTGGATATTTCTGCGTTGATTCATCCCCGTGATCATAATAAGTTTAACAAAATCCGGAAACAGATTGCAGCCGGTAAGATGAATCAGGAAGTGGTTAAGCTTAAACGGAGCGAACCAGGCAGCCTTGATTCTCCGGTAGTTTATCTTTCTCAGTTTTCAATGCTTAACCAACCTGAAGAAGGCAAACACGGGTATATTTTAGAGTCCGCCATGAGGCTCGACGAATCCGGTTATCAATCAGCAACAAACAACATTGACGCAGAAAACTTCGAAATTCTTTCAAAAAATATTCCCGGTCTTGAAATGTTTCTTATTGATGAACAGTTGCGTGTACGCTGCAAACTGGGGAAAGAAACTTTTAACCAAAAATGGCACGATGAGTTTGTTGAAGATACCGGATTTTATGGCTATTTGTCTACGGAAACAAAAATCATCATTGAGCCATTGCTAAGAATTGCTTTTCAGGGAACACCCGTAAGCACCGAATTTATCCTGAACGATAATTTTTTTTCCATCCGTATTATTCCCTACAAAAATGGAATGAATGAAATGTTGTATGCAGTGATACTGCAAAATATTACCGAAGCAAAAATTGCGGAGACTGAGCTGAAGGATTTAAAGAAGGAAGCTGAAAAGGCAAATAAGGCGAAAGATATTTTTGTGGCCAGGATGTCTCATGAAATCAGAACACCTCTCAATGCCGTAATTGGTTTTGCTGAACAGCTTAAGGGAACACGTTTGACCAAAAAGCAAGAGGATTATGTGGATGTTGTGAACAATTCTGCACGCCACCTGCTTTCAATCGTGGATGACATCCTTGTACTTTCAAAAATTGAATCCGGTGTCATAGAGTTGGATGAAATTCCTTTTTCGGTGAACAGTGTATTTGAAGAGGTTGACAGGTTGCTGGAAAAGAGATATCTGGGCAAAGGATTACATTTGTATACCAGGACAGATTCATTAAAAGGTTACAGACTGCTGTGTGATGCATCCAAGCTAAAGCAAGTCCTGATCAACCTGGTAAACAATTCCATTAAGTATACCAAGGAAGGAGAAATATATTTGTTGGCAACACTGGTTGAAGAAGATGAGAATACTGCCAAAATTTGTTTTGAGGTGAGCGATACAGGTATTGGAATAGCTCCTGACAAGACAGAAGATATATTTGAGCCTTTTCAACAGGTCAACAATCGTTTTGACCGAAACTCTATGGGATGTGGTCTGGGGTTAACCATTGCCAGGGACTTTGTAGAATCGATGGGAGGTGAGCTTTCTGTAAGGAGTACACCAGGAAAAGGATCGACTTTTTCATTCACCCTCGAATGTAAAAAAACTCCTGATTCAATTTCTGAATATAATATAGCACCGGAGAGAGCCGGGAAAGCCATACCCAAAGGACTTCGCATTCTTTTTGTGGATGATGACCCGGTAAATATACTTCTTGGGAAGGTTATCCTGAAAAAATTCGGGATAAAGGCTGATTTTGCCGGTTCAGGGGGACGCTATAACATGATCTTTTTGGATATCAATATGCCGGATAAAAGTGGTATAGCGGTTGCAAAATGCATCAGAAAATTGGAAAAAGATACGAAAAAGGGTCTTAAAACAACTATTGTGGCCATGACTGCCAATGCCATGAAAAAGCAACTGGTTTACTATTTGCAGGCAGGAATGGATTCAATCCTTTTAAAACCCTACAGTGAAGACGTAATATATCAGAAAATCCTGAGATTTACAGGAATCTGGATCAATGAGGATATTGACATCCAACACTTTAAACGGATTGACAGAAATAAGGAAGAAAAGATAACAGATCTTAGCGACCTGCAAAAAATTACCAAAGGCGACAAGGATTTCACCTTGCTAATGTTGAACACATTTGCGGAAAACAGCAGGAACATGGTAAAAAAGCTAAGGTCTTGTCTGAGAAGGAATGATTATGGCTCCATCGGCGAAGTTTCACACAAACTGCTTCCTTCGGTAGAGCAAATGGGATTCAAGCAAACTGCAGACCTGTTAAAACAGATCGAGAGGCGCTATTTGAGAAAAACGAATGTGGAAAAAGATCCTGAGCTTATCAGGAAAACCATAGATCAACTGGAGGATGAAGTGATTTTGATCAGGCAAAAAATCAGTGAAATGTCCTGATCAGGCTGGAACCGATTGAAAAATGTATGAAAGGTTAAATAGTTTCATTAAGAAAAACATATGGCAAAAAAAATTCTTATTGTTGATGACGATCTTTATATGATTAAACTGCTGGATAACTATCTGCAGAAAGAAGGTTATCAAACCCATACGGTCACCAAAGGTAAACCGGCTCTTAAATTACTGGTGAAAAAATCATTTGACCTTGTATTATGTGATATCCGTTTACCCGATATTGAGGGAAGCGTTTTGCTATCGCATATTCTAAAGGTTTCTCCTAACACAGCTGTAGTGATGATGACCGCTTATGCAGAAATCCGGGATGCCGTCAGATGCATCAAATCCGGAGCATTCGATTATGTAACCAAACCAATCCTTCCGGAAAACATCAGCAATGTTGTGAAAAAGGCATTAGCCAGTAAAGAGCTTCCTGAATCATTTGATGATTTTGAATTTATTTCCGGCACTTGTGAGAAAATAGTGGAGCTTACAGACCAGGCAATGCTGGTAGCACCAACAGATATGTCGGTACTGATACAGGGTGAAACGGGTTCAGGAAAAGAATACATTGCCAGGATGATCCATCATTACAGTCAGCGAAAGAACAAGCGTTTTGTTGCCCTTGACTGTGGAGCAATCCCGAAGGAACTTGCAGCAAGTGAGCTGTTTGGACATGTGAAAGGAGCGTTTACAGGAGCTATTACCGATAAAACCGGTTTTTTAAAAATGGCCGATGGTGGTACAATATTCCTGGATGAGATAGGTAATCTCAGCTACGATACCCAGGTAAAGCTTCTAAGGGCCATACATCAGAAAATTATTACCCGTGTTGGAGATACCAAGCCAATACCTGTGGATGTAAGGATCATTTCCGCATCAAACAGTAACCTTACAATAAATGCCCGTGATGGTAATTTCAGAGAAGACCTTTATCACCGGATAAATGAGTTTAAACTTGAGCTTCCGCCCTTGCGCGAAAGGGGCAATGACATCATTCTGTTTGCAACGCATTTTCTAAAACAGGCCAATCATGAACTAAACCGAAGGGTAGAAGGGTTTGATCCCGAGGTAATAACGTCATTCAAAGCCTATCCATGGTACGGTAACCTTCGTGAAATGCGCAACGTGATCAAACGCAGCGTGCTATTGGCAAAAAATAATATGGTCAGTATTGAATGCCTGCCGGAAGAAATCAGGTTTACACAGAAAGAGAATAGTATACAACACGATCATCCCAACAACGAATGGAGCTTAAAAGAAACGGTATTATTGGCTGAGAAAACGCTTATCCTTAAAGCCCTTAAACAATGCGGCAACAATAAAACCGAAGCTGCCAGACTTTTAAATATCGACAGAAAAACACTTTACAATAAAATCAAAATCCTGGAAATAGAATAATAATCCGGGACCTGCTAGTATTTTAGCATTGTTGGCAAATGATAAATCAGGCGAATTCATTATTGCATTTTCACTTAAAATATGTAAAGCAGGCATAAATGCTGCAAGAAATATTTTTGCTGCCTTCTGCATTGACATTCATATACCCAATTGCAACAGGCCTGATGTTGTTAATTGTGCAAGCAGAGACCGCAAAAGCATTGGAGTAACGGACGGCCAATAAACATAAACAAGATCATCAGATTACCATCCTTTCTTCATCGGTATGGCCAAGATGCTCTGCAAAAGTGTCTTCGTGAATATATCCTTTTTCATGTGCATGCCTGGCAGCGTCAAGGGTGTTTTCCACCTGAAGGAATGAGGTGTTGATTTTCTTCATTTTCTTTCTGAAATTTTCAAGCACCTGCCTTTCACGTCCTTTACCGATTTTCCTGATGTAGATGGATTCTATACGCCCGGGAAAATCCAGGGCCAGCCTGGTGTA
>SL_3KL_010_SEDDRAFT_10004808_pt1 | contig 12180 bp, 10 predicted proteins | sample SodLakKL_010_SED_2_FD_10381 | JGI IMG/M metagenome (IMG submission 10381)
GGCGAGGCATGGGAATGGGATGGGGGTGAAGGGCAGAGCGTCGGATGGGTCGCTACCCGGATTCCGGAGCCCAGGATCCGTCCACCCACCGGGGGGCCCCGGGGTAGGCCGCCGTACCCATGAGGTCGGCCAGGTCCAGGACCGTGGTGAGGGGCTCCCTGGCCATGCGGCGCCGGAGCCCCTCATCAACCCCCCGCGGTAGGACCAGGACCGGCGTGCGGGCCTGCCGACCGATCCCGTACCGGGTCCGCCGCATCTTCTCCGCCAGACCATCGAAGAGACGGGCCCCGCTGAGTCGGCCCGACGCATCGGTCTCCACATAGCAGATCTGTCCGTTGGCGAGCCATCCCACCACCGGAAAATCCGCCTCCGCTCCCCAAAGGGCACCCACCTCCCGGGCGGGAGCCGAGAATCGCTCGTCGGCGTGGCGGCGAAACCACTCGGCGGTGGCCCGGGGGAGGCACCGCTCCAGGTGCTCCGACACCTGGGGTCGAATCCATCGCACCCACGAAGCCCATGGATCGTCGGGATCCACGAGGCTTCGCACCGGGAGGACGCACCCCATCCAGAAGGCCAGGAAGGGGTCCCGGATCCGATAGCGCCGGTCCCGGGAGCCTTCCAGGGATCCCAGCGGACGAAGTGACTCCACGATTCCGAGACTCTCGAGGCGCGCCAGGTACGGAGCCATCTGGCCCCCGGTCTGAACGCCCCGAACCCTGGCCCTCAGCCCAGGCCAGTCCAGTGGCCCCTCCGATAGCGCGCGGAGCAGCGAGACGTACCGAGCCGGTTTCTGGAACACTCGATCCAGCTCCTGCAGGGGAGCGTCGAAGAGATCCCCGTCCCGGGCCAGGACCCGGGTCGCCACCACGGTCTCCCAGCCCACCCCGTCGCTCCTGTCCCCATCCGGGAGCCGGGACGGGTCACCGCCCAGGCAGGCCCAGAGAGCGAACCGTTCCAGGGGCTCCCGGCCCCCGTGGGCCTCGGCCGCTTCCCGGAGGCCCAATGCTCCGGTTCGGATCCGGGCGGTGGGAACGGGAAGATCTGCGGGCAACTCCGGGTCCACCCCGTCCAGGACCAGAACCATGTGCACCGGTGCCCCCCTGCGGCGGGCACGCTCCAGGGCTTCGGCCATCTCTGCCGCCCATCGCCTCCGGCTCTCCAGGAGCCAACGGGCTCCGTCGAAGGCCACCACTGTGGGACCACGTCCCTTCCGCGCGTGGTCGACCAGACCCACCAGAAGGCTGCGCCATCCGGGGAGTCCACCGGGTTCGGGAAGAAAGCCCGGCCCCTCCGGTCGCGGCAGGACTCCACGCCGCTCCTGGAGAAGCGCCCTGAAGTCGTCCAGGAGATCCTCGGCGCCCAGCGGCGAGGCCCGGAAGAGGAGACCGTCGCAGGCCCGGATCGCGCCGGAGAGGAGGCGGCTTCTTCCGGTCCCGGCCGGTCCGTGGACCAGGATCCACCCGGGCTCCGGCGACCTGAGGGCGGTGAGGAGTTCGGCCATGGCCCGGGACGGGGACGACACATCGACCCCATCCGACCCGGGAGAAGGCTCGTCGGGCCCTCCCGATCCGAGAGCGGCGTCCGGTGGAGGAAGTGGGTCCGATCTGTCCATTGGATAATCTTGTTTAGGTTAATTTAGTTTATCCAAAATAACCCCCAATCCCCCCTTCACCACCCCCCGAAGCGTGGTCATATTCCCTCCGTACCCGGTCATCTCGCACACGACTTCACGGAGACTCGCTGAATGCCCCCTGTCACGACCCGCCGTTTCGATGCCGTATCCGCCGCCGGAAGCTGGACCCGCACCGCCACCAACGGCCGGGCCGACCTGCCCTCCGCCGAGGAGGTCTTCGGGCAGAACACCTTCAGTCAGACCGAGATGAAGGCCCGCCTCCCCAAGGACACCTACGCCCGTCTCAAGCAGACGCTCATGGAGGGGACGGACCTGGACATCTCGGTGGCCGATTCCGTCGCCGTGGCCATGAAGGAGTGGGCCCTGGAGCGGGGGGCCAGCCACTTCACCCACTGGTTCCAGCCTCTCACCGGCTCCACGGCGGAGAAGCACGATTCCTTCATCGTGCCCACCGAGCCGGGCCGGGCCATCAACGAGTTCTCGGGCCAGGAGCTGATCCAGGGGGAGCCCGACGCGTCTTCCCTTCCCTCCGGCGGTCTCCGGACCACCTTCGAGGCGCGGGGCTATACGGCGTGGGATCCCACCTCGCCGGCCTTCATCATCGACGGTCCGGGAGGGGCGACCCTCTGCATCCCCACCGCCTACTCGTCGTGGGCCGGAGACGCCCTGGATCAGAAGATCCCCCTCCTGCGCTCCATCGACGCCCTGGACGAGCAGACCCGCAAGGCGCTCAAGCTCTTCGGGGTCGATGAGGGGCGGGTTCGTCCCACCCTCGGACCGGAGCAGGAGTTCTTCCTCATCGACCAGGAGTTCTTCTACCAGCGCCCCGACCTCCTCACCTCGGGCCGGAGCCTCATCGGAGCGCAGCCGCCCAAGGGGCAGGAGCTGGAGGACCACTACTTCGGCGCCATCCCCGACCGGGTGCTGGAGTACATGCAGGCCGTGGAGACGGATCTCTACCGACTGGGCATCCCGGTGAAGACCCGTCACAACGAGGTGGCCCCGGGACAGTTCGAGATGGCGTACGTGTACGAAGAGGCCAACATCGCTGCGGACCACCAGCAGCTCATGATGTCCACCCTGCGGCGTATCGCGCGGCGGTTCGGTCTGGTCTGCCTCCTTCACGAGAAGCCCTTCCAGGGCGTGAATGGGAGCGGGAAGCACCTGAACTGGTCGTTCGCCACCGAGGAGTCCAACCTCCTGGAGCCTGGCGAGACCCCCCACGACAACATGCTCTTCCTCTTCTTCTGCACGGCTGTGCTCATGGCGGTGGAGAAGCACCAGGACCTGCTGCGGGCGTCGGTGGCCTTCGCCGGAAACGACCACCGGCTGGGTGCGAACGAAGCGCCGCCGGCCATCATCTCGGTCTTCCTGGGTGACCAGCTCACCGACATCTACGAGCAGATCGCGGATGTGGGTCAGGCCAGCTCATCCAAGCGGGGAGGGCTGCTGGGCCTGGGCGTGAAGGTCCTTCCGGACATCCCGAAGCACGCCGGGGACCGGAACCGGACGAGCCCCTTCGCCTTCACCGGCAACAAGTTCGAGTTCCGGGCGCTGGGCTCGTCCCAGAGCATCTCCTTCCCCGCCACCATCCTGAACACCATCGTGGCCGAGTCCGTGGACGTGCTTCGCGGCAAGCTGGAGGTGGCGCTGGAAGAGAACGGGGAGCTGGGTATGGCTCTCCGGAAGGTCCTGGCCGACGTGGTGCCCGACGTTCGCCGCATCATCTTCAATGGCGACGGCTACTCCGAGGCGTGGGAGAAGGAAGCGGAGGCCCGTGGGCTCCTCAATCTGAAGAGCACCCTGGACGCCCTTCCCCACCTGGTGAGCGAGAAGAACGCCGAGCTCTTCGAGGCCTACGGCGTCCTCTCACGCCGGGAGCTGGAATCCCGGTACGAGATCTTCCTGGGGCAGTACTTCCACACGGTGAACATCGAGGGAGAGACGTCCGCCGAGATCGCCACCACCGTCGTCTTCCCGGCCGCCATCCGGTACCTGAGCGAGCTTCAGGAGGTGCTGGTGAAGGCGAAGGAGACGGGCATCAAGTCGGAAGGAGTCATCCGGACGACCCGCCGCATCGCGGCCCTGGTGGATGAGCTGGAAGTGGCCCTGCAACTCCTGGTTGAGCAGAACGCCGAACTGGGTGGGGACGATATCCCCTCCAAGGCCGTGCACATGCGGGAGAACATCATTCCGGCCATGGCCGCCGTCCGGGAGGTGGTGGACCGGGTGGAGAAGATGATCCCCGACGATCTGCTCCCGCTTCCCTCCTATCGGGAGATGCTCTTCATCAAGTGATGGCGTCGCCCGAGCGCGGCGTGTGAAGCGGTGGAAGCCCCCCCGGCCCTCTGGCCGGGGGGGCTTCTGGCGTACCACCTCCAGGGGTTCCGGGAGGCAGCGCCCAGCACCCCCGCAAGGCCGCGAGGGATGGGAGGCTCGATCAGAGCGGCCGCGAGATCACGCAGGCATTGATGCCGCCGATTCCCATGGAGAGCTTGCCCTGGGGGGCACCGGCCGGGCTGGGACACGCTTCGTCGAAGACGAAACGACCATGGACGCCGTGGATCTGCTCGTTCAACTCGCCGCGGGCCAGCGGGGTGGGGTGGATGACCCCCTTGGCGGCACCCAGGTACTGGGCGGTGAGCTCCCACCCTCCGCCGGCACCCATGCCATGGCCGAAGGTGCCCTTTCGAGCGGTGACCAGGACATCTTCGGGTAGCACCCCCCGCAAGGTCTCCACCTCCAGGTAGTCCCCGGGCGTGGCCGTGGCGTGAAGGTCCCAGGACGCCACCTCCTCCGGAGTCACGCCGCTGCGAGCCAGACCCTGACGGATCGATGCGGTGGGTCCCTCCCGCGACGGTGTGATGATGTGGTCCGCATCGGAGGAGACGCCCACCGCCAGGGGCTCCATGCCCAGAGGTTCAAAGCCCCTCTCCTCCATGAACTCCCGTTCGCCCACGATCCAGACCACGGCACCGCCAGAGACGTGGGTCCCCCGAAGCCCGGTGAGGGGCTTCGACACCTGGCCATCGGCGGACAGGACCCGGGCCCGATAGAAGGCGCCCACGACGAGAGGGTGAGGAGGGGGGTCGGTAGCACCCACCACCACCGCCCGGGCCTCGCCGCGCTGGATGGCGTCCATGGCCAGCTTGAGGCACAAGCCGAAGGTGGAGCAGGCAGCCACCGGCGCAAAGGAGAGCCCGGTGATGCCGCCCAGCATGGTGATCTGGGATGCCGGGGTATTGCCGAGATTCCAGAGGACGTTGGTGGACACCTGCGACCAGGGGGGTGGGGGCGCACCCCAGCGCTCCTGCAACTGGGACTTGGCCCGTTCCTTCTTCCGGATGGCCTTCAGCTTTCCCGCCTCCACGTCGCCGGACACGGAGAGACCCTCCACCTCCGCGAGTTCGTCCAGATAGCGTGCGAGCGCGTCGGAGCGGGGAGCCCAGAAGGCGTTCCAGATTCGGATGGCGTCGGCACGATCCAGTGGGTCCTCCACGCCGTCGGGCGACGGCGGAGGGGCCTCTCCCCCGAGCTCCTCCCCCGCTGCTTCCGGATCCTCCAGATACGTCTGCAGCGCGGTACAGCGGTCGGGGTGAGCCCAGAACCGGTCCCACTCCCGCTGAGCCCGATCCAACTGCAGGGAGGCGTCATAGAGAGTGGGCATGGCGCCAAGGCCCGTGGCCACATAGACGTGCGCCTCGCTCCCGAGTTCGCGGAGCACCTGCTCCACCCCGGGGTTCTGCTCCAGCGACTGGATGAACGCTCCCACGGCGTACAGCGTGGTGGGATCCATCTTGGAGACGAGCTGGGGGAAGCGGTTCGGGGGAAAGCGGGCATCGACCCAGGGGCGGTAGCGCTCAGGGTCGAACTCAGGAGCACCGACGAGGAAGGTGTCGGGCCCGAACCCATTGAAGGGAGTCAGCCAGCTCTCGGCCGAGTCCAGGTTCCGGGCAAACGCGTCCATGTCGGGTGACCGGGGCGCCACGATGCCCCAGCCGTATACGCCAACCTTCTTCACAAGCCATCCTCCCTCCGCCCCTGTCCCGGGGCGGGAGTGCTCAATCGACAGGATCGAATCGTCCATGTGTGACGAGGTGCGCCTCGAATAGATGGAAATCCGGGCGCAATGCAAGGGAGCGGAGCCTTCCGACGTCCGGCCCTTGCCCGTCCAGGACCACGAAAACACCTTCTCAGGCAAGATGAGCCGGGTGGACGGAACCCGAGACTGCGGAATTCCGGCGATGCCCCATCGTCGCCGCTTCACTTCAGCAGGCAAGAAGACATGAACCAGACCACCGATGCCCTGGGCACCGCCATGGAGACCACCTCGAACCTGGTGGCGCAGTGGGGCCTCAGCGTCGTCGGGGCCCTCGTTGTCCTCGTCGTGGGACTCTGGGTCGCAAAGCGCATCAGGAGTGGTGTACGGGCAGGCCTGGGGCGTCAGGGCCTGGACCCGACCCTCGTCCCCTTCATCGCTGCGCTGATCTACTGGGGTCTGGTGGCCTTCGTCCTCATCGCCGTCCTCGGGATCTTCGGAATTCCCACCGCGTCCTTCATCGCCGTTCTCGGTGCCGCCGGCCTTGCGGTGGGCCTGGCCCTGCAGGGAACGCTCTCCAACTTCGCGTCCGGGGTGATGATCCTGATCTTCCGCCCCTTCTCGGTCGGAAACTGGGTCGAGGTGGGAGGAGTAGCCGGATCGGTCAGGGAAATCGGGATCTTCTCCACCATCCTGCATACCGGGGACAATGTGAAGGTGGTGGTGCCCAATTCCCAGGTGTACGGCCAGACGGTCAAGAACTTCTCGGCCAACGACACCCGCCGCATCGACCTGATCATGGGAGTGGGCTACGATGACGATCTGCAGGTGGCCCAGGACACCATTCTCCAGGTCCTGAGCGGCGACGAACGGATCCTGGAAGATCCGGCCCCCACGGTGGCGGTGCACGCGCTCGGGGACAGTTCGGTGGATTTCGTGGTCCGGCCGTGGTGTAAGGCCTCGGACTATTGGCCCCTTCGCTGGCACCTCCTGCGGCAACTGAAGGAGCGCCTGGAGGCGGCGGGTTGCTCCATCCCCTACCCGCAGCGGGACGTGCATCTGTTCCGGGAAGGCGGGAGCTGGGACTGACAGCGGCGTCCGGGGGCGCAGGACCCGGCCTTCACCCTCCCCCCGAACGGATCCGGACCCGGCGGATTCCCGCCCGGCTGAGCGCCGCCTGCAGGTCCCAGATGTCGGCGCCCTCCAGGGTGGCGGGGATCTGCACCGTGACGGAGAGTTGGGCGGCCTCGCCCTCCCGCGTCCGGAGCGCCTCCTGGGCCCGCTGCAGCACCGCTACGGCGTCCGGTGTGGTGGAGGGCGGAAACCGAAGACCGGTCCCCCCTTCCTCGATCTGAAAGCGTTCCGGAAGCTCGCCCGCTCCCGTCCGAACACCCGTGAGGGTTTCCGGTGGAGGGAAACCCGGAGCGAAGTGAAGTTCGACGGACAGTTCGCCGCCCGGGGCCACAAGGACCGTGCCGGAGATGGCCTCCGGGGCCTCAAGGCCGGCGTGGCCGGCGCCGGAATCCGGCCCACCCGGACCGACAAGGCCCAGAACCGCCAGGGCGACGGAAACCAGCCGCCCGGGCCCGTTCAGGCCCATCACCGGACCTCCAGGAGGTGGACGCTGAAATCTCCACCGTCATCCGTCCACGAGGCCACGGCCCGATAGCCCGCCTCCCGGGCCAGGGTCCGGAAATCGTCCAACCCGTATTTGTAGGAATACTCCGTCACCACCACCTCGCCCTCGCCGAAGACGATCTCGGGGCCGACGGGTGTTCCATCCGTGGCGCGGGGACCCAGGTGCACGACCTGATTCCGCAGACTCACCAGATGCATCTCGATCCGCGAGCGCTCGGCGTTCCAGATTCCCCGGTGCCGGAAGCCGTCGAGGTCGAAGTTTGAACCAAGGCGATTGTTCAGGTGCCGGAGGATGTTGACGTTGAATGCCGCCGTCACACCGCGGGCATCATTGTAGGCTCTTTCCAGGCGATCCCGGTCCTTCACAAGGTCCACCCCGATGAGAAAGTACTCGCCGGATCCCAGGCTCGCCGCCACCCGGGCCAGGAAGGTGCGGGCGTCCTCCGGATCCAGATTGCCCACCGTGGATCCCGGGAAGAAGGCAAGCGTCGCCCCGGCATCGGTCTCGGGCCAGGGGAGTTCGGCCAGGCGGGTGTAGTCGGTGACCACGGGAAGCACCTCCAGACCGGGGAGGCGACGGCGAACCCGGGCCGCAAACTCCACAAGCTGGTCCCGGGCGATATCCACCGGTACGTAGGCCGACGGGGACTGGAGCTCATCCAGCACCAACCAGGTCTTCTCTCCACTCCCGCTCCCGAACTCCACCATGCGGGCCAGGGGCCCCACGATCCGGGCCACCTCCGCCGCTCTGGTACGCAGGATCTCCGTTTCGGCTCGTGTGGGATAGTACTCCTCGAGCCGTGTGATCTCCTCAAAGAGCCGGGCCCCCTCGGCGTCGTAGAAGAATCGACAGGGGATGGAGCGAGGTGATCCGGAGAGCGTGGTCCGGATCTCTTCCCGGATCTCATTTTCCTCCCGGACCATGACCCGGACCCGGCCCTCCCTGGACGGCGAAGCGGGCCCGGTCACGACAGGTCCCGGGCCAGACGCAGACCGGTGAACTGCCAGCACGCCTCCGGGGGAAAGAAGTTCCGGTACCCGGCCCGGATATGGGACCGGGAGGTGGCGCAACTACCTCCTCGGAGCACGAACTGGTTGCACATGAATTTTCCGTTGTACTCGCCCACGGCCCCGGCAGCGGGTCGGTAGCCCGGGTAGGGTTCATACTGGCTCCGGGTCCACTCCCACACATCTCCGTACATCTGCCTCAGTCCAGACGAAGACCCATCCCCGGCCCCGACCGTCGGATGGAAACGCCCGCCGTCGGCCAGATTCCCCTCTACCGGAACCGTACGCGCCGCCACCTCCCATTCGAATTCACTGGGAAGGCGGGCTCCGGCCCAGCGGGCATAGGCATCGGCCTCGAAATAGCTCAGATGGACCACGGGCTCCGCCGGATCCACCGGCCGTGGACCAGCAAGGGTGAAGATGACCCACTGGTCGCCGGCACGCTCCCAGTAGAAGGGCTCGGTCCAATCCCGCTCCCGGGCCGTGGCCCAGCCGGCGGACAGCCACAATTCGGGGCGCCGATACCCTCCGTCTTCCATGAACCGGAGGAAGTCCCCACACGTCACCAGGCGATGGGCCAGGGCGAAGGGCTCCAGGAAGCGCCGGTGTCTGGGCTCTTCATTGTCGTAGACGAATCCGGACCCCTCCGGTGCCCCAACCCACTCGAGCCCCCCCGGGAATTCGATCCATCTGACCGGTCCGGGCTCGGGGGCCGAGGACATCGTCCCCGCCGATCCCTGCCGGTAGACCGGTCGGAGCGGGTTCACCGAAAAGACGTGCTTGATGTCGGTGAGAAGGAGCTCCTGGTGCTGCTGCTCGTGGTTCAGCCCCAACTCCACCAGGTACAGCAGATCGGGGGATGGGGATGTCCCGAGTCCATCCAGGAGCCGAAGCATGCCATCGTCCACATGCTTGCGGTACGCACCCACCTCGGCCACTCCCGGACGGGAGATGTAGCCGCGCTGAGCCCGACAGTGGCGCTCTCCCGCCTGCACGTAATAGGAGTTGAAGAGAAAGGGGTAGCGAGGATCCCGCAGCGTGTACCCGGGAAGGTTGGGCTCGAGCAGGAAGGTCTCCCAGAACCAACTGGTATGGGCCAGGTGCCACTTCGTCGGGCTCACGTCGTCCATGGATTGGACCACCTGATCCTCGGGGGCCAGTCCCTCCGCCAGGAATTCGGTGAAGCTCCTCACCCGTCGATACCGCTCGACCAGCGGCAGGGAAAGCGCGTCGGGCGGAGGCGGCGACCGATCCGCCGTCGTCGCCAGGGGCGACGGATCCACCGGAGTCGCAAGGAAGGAGGAGGCACCATCAGGAGGAACGTTCATGGGCTACTCTGAAAGTCTCTGAACGGGGGACCGGTGCCTGGCCGCTGCCCGGACCGTCGCGAGTGGTGGAAACACCCATATACCCCACAGGATCCCCAGTTGGCCCGGGGGACCCTCCCCCCTTGCAAGCCATCCCCGAAGCCACTAGTTTCTTTCCCAGGTGGTGAGATGCTTTGGACAAAACGCATAAGGAGTCGCGAACTGGACCTGGGTCGAACGTGATGCCCGGGTCTTTCGTTTATCCCGACACGATGTCCACTCACCTCCTCCGCCGATCATGGGGGCGGTTCTTCTCCATGGGTCATACAGGTGAATGAACGGTACGGCATGACCGGACCCGAGTTTCACCATCATCAAACGGAGTACGGTTCATGCGTACGGTTGGAACAGTCAAGTGGTTCAATGATGCGAAGGGTTTTGGTTTCATCAGCCCCGAAGATGGTTCGAAGGATTGCTTCGTCCATCATTCCGGAATCCTCGGTGACGGCTTCAAGAGCCTGAACGAGGGCGACCGGGTCGAGTTCGATCGGGTCGAAGGTCAGAAGGGTCCTGCGGCGGAGAACGTCCAGGTCGCTCGCTGACCTAAAGGTTAGGGGGACGAACCACGTCCACCACCTGCGGAAGCCCTGCCGGAAGCGATTCCGGCAGGGCTTCTGTCGTTAGAAGGCCCAGCCGATGGAAAGACGGATGGTGGGAAGAGCCCGCTGGGCCCCCACATCCTCAAGGAAGAAGAGCCGCTTCCCCCCACCTCCGACGGTGACGGCGAACCGTTCTCCGGACCCCACCAACCACTGCTGCTCCACCACGAAACCGAGGCCGATGGCGGCGCCGGAGCGGCGACTCCGCTCGTCCTCGTCCTCGCTGTCCCGACCCGCTCGGTTCATTCCCAGTACCAGGCCGGCGGACATCCCGTCCAGCCCATGCCCTCCGAAGTAGTACCGGAACTTCCCATCCAGGGAGAGATAGTTCCGATCTCGCCAGTCGAAGTAGCTGAGGGACATCCCCCACGTGGTGTCGTCCCCCAGGCGCTGCTCATAGTCCATGGAAAAGAGGCCCAGGGCCACCAGGGCCACCGGGTTGATGGAAAGCACCCGTTGATGGTCGGCCGGGCCGACCTGGGGAACATGAGGATCGTCTGGATCGTAGGCCTCCTCATGGGACACCGAGCCGGGGTGTTGGAGGCCGACCGTCGATCCTTCGGCAGCACCCGGCAGAAAGCCCAAGCCCAGGATCACGGCCCCGACGAGGGCCAGGACCAGAACCCTGTCCGGGTTCATGCCCATGGCCCCGGCGGTGGGACGGAGCACTCGGCTCATCAGGCTACGATCTTCGCGAAATCGAGACCGGTGACGATCCCCACGGCGTTGCCGCTCCGTGTGACGACGATCCGGCGCGCCTGCATGACCGATGCCTGTGCCGCCGCCCGGTAGACCGGTGTGCTCTCGTCGAGGACCAGGATCCCGGGGTTCATGCAGGCTTCCGTGGCCGTTTCCCGGGGCAGTTCCCGACTTTCCAACGCCTCGAGCTGCGTGAAGATACCCACGGGCCAGTCGCCGTCCACCACCACCAGGCCCGTCACCTTGGCCTTCCCCAGTCGTTCCGAGGCGAGGGAGATGGGCTCCGTGGCGCGAATGGTGAAGAGGGGCGAGGACATGTACTTGGCGAGAGGTGTGGAAAGCTGCTGCTCCCGGATCGCCCGCATGAGATCCCTGGTGGTGACAATCCCCACCGTCCGGTCGTCTTCCACCAGGAAGATGCGGTGGATCCGGTGCTTCACCATGAGCGCCGCCACCTTGGCCAGCGGTGTATCCGCCGGAACCGAGACGGGATCAGGGGTCATGAACTTGGAGATGGGCTTGGCCGGAAAGGCCAGGAGCTGGGCCTCAGGGCGGGAATTCGCCTCCCGCTTCCCCACCTTCAGCACATCAGTTCGGGAAATGACCCCAACCACCCGGTCTTCCTCGTCAACGACCGGAAGGGCCGAGACGCGAAACTGCTGCAATTGACGATGGGCATGGTCGATGAAGCTGCTCCCCCGAACCGTCTTGAGGGGGGACGACATGTATTCCCTGGCGGCGACCTGAAAGCTGGCCATTCCGTTCTCCTGTGGGGTGCTTGATTGGCGAAGGCCTGATTGATGTTTGATTGGCGNAGGCCCGAAGCGAAAAAAGATCCATCATTGTAACGTCCTGGGCAAGGAAGCAGACTGGACTCATGCCTGGATCCGGGTACCGATCCCCACCCAGGAAACGGGCTCCTGGATGGAGCAAGGCCAAAGGTTGTCAGCTCACCCTGGCCCACCGAGCCGCCGCAGGAAGTGGCCCGTGAACCACCAGGACACGGCGAACGCCCCCAACAGGAGCGTCAGGTCAAGGGTGGCAAGTCCCCTCGGCGAGACGGGAAAACGGGCCGGACCGAGAACACCCCACCGGACCAGAGCGGCGGCCGGCATCCAGACAAGGACGCCTCCGGCCAGCGCCAGAACCAGGCGACCCAGCTCCACCGATCGGTCCTGCCTGACCAGGACCAGGGCA
>SL_3KL_010_SEDDRAFT_10004809_pt1 | contig 12179 bp, 8 predicted proteins | sample SodLakKL_010_SED_2_FD_10381 | JGI IMG/M metagenome (IMG submission 10381)
CACAACCCCCCCGATTCCCCTGCAGCCTGAGTAGTTACAAATGCTTTATCAATGCACAGGCAATGGCAAATTGCGTTTCATTGATACTATATCATTTATTAACACCCGTGACAATCAAATTTTCTCTGAAACCCAGATCTTGTCGTTTTACTTCGGAATCGCCTGACGCGCTAATCGATCCACTCGCTCGTTGTGCACATTCCCGGCATGACCGCGTACCCAACGCCAGAGCACCTCATGCCGGGCGATTTCTTCATCCAGTTTCATCCACAAATCCACATTGGCCAGTTTTCCCCCTTTTCGACGCCAGTTGCGCCGTTTCCAATTTGGCAGCCACTCAGTAATTCCCCTTTTTAAATATTCAGAATCAGTATAAAGCGTTACCTGGCATGATTCATTTAATGCCCGTAATGCTTCCAGTGCTGCCTGTAATTCCATTCGGTTATTTGTCGTATCCTTCTCCCCTCCTGAGATTGCCTTTTCATGTTTGCCTGAACGCAATAACGCCCCCCACCCCCCTGGTCCCGGGTTCCCCTGGCAGGCACCATCCGTGTAAATCGTCACCGCTGGTTTAATTACCATCATGGGGAAGCTTCAGATATATCCATGATCATCTCATCCAGCATTTCTAAGATAAGGGATACTTGATCAGGTTGATTGGGATCAGGTGAAAACAACAATCTTAAACCAGCATCCTGCAATACCCACTGTGCCATACCCCATCCATGAGAAACCGGTAAGGCGCGGGCTAAATCGAGTAAAACTGCACCCTGAGCCCACTGTGGATACGCTTCTAAAAAACCCTCCAGCAGATCATATGCAGATATCCGCACCGGCAGTGTAAACATACTTTGCACCAGCTCCACCTGCACCTCGGGTTCCAAGAGATGTTTGGCAAACAACCAGGCGGCCAGTTCGTCCTCAATTAAACCCTCCGTTATCAACAATCCAGGACCGTCAACGACGATCAGCTCGCCATCAACCCCAGGAAAGCCAAGCACCTCCCATTCATCTGCACTATCTGATGCTTCCATCCAGTTCATCTGGATGGGCACATCATCCAATTGACCGGCATACAAGAGCGCATGGCGTTTCACAAAATCGNCATATGGTTCTGGTTGGNTAGGAAACCAGATNCTGGTCTCNATTCGCAAATCCCGCAGGTAACTAAAAGTATCCAAACCAGCTTCATTATTAAAACTGGGTATCCCTTCATTTGGAATGATTCCGTCAAAGGCAAAATACCAGCTTGCCAGAACTGCTGGATCCAGGTTGATCTTCCACCCCCCTTTACCGTCGGACTCCGGGTTATCATCCCGCCAATTGACAAAAGCCGCATCAAAGCTCTGCTCTCTAAACGCATTTTGATCACGTGGCGGCTCTGAATGTCCCAGTTCTTGTCCCCAGGTTGAGTTATAAAACAAAACCGTCGCTTGGGGTGCAAAGGGCAAAGCTATGATTCCATCATCAAATGTAAAGGGTTCAATAAAGACAGGATCGATATCTGCCAGTGAATCAGGATCAAATCCCCATTCGGGATCATCGATAAAGCTACCCAGGTCAACCAATGAAAAATTGCCTTCCAATCCTGACAGCACATATGGATGTACAGCGATCAAACCTGGCATTTGACCAGCATCTAAATCTGCCTGTAAAGCACCTCGCAAAGCTGTTTCACCACCATGTGAATCAACTTCCACACGGATACCCCAGGGGTTGGTCGATGAGAAATCCTCAGCAATCCCTTCCAGGACCTGTGCGGATTCACCAACCCACGGATGTGCAAACTTAACCACCCTACCGTCCAGATCGTCAGGTTCAATACCTGAGGTCACGGGTTCAGTGGGTGTGGGTGTAAACTCAGGAAGAGGTGTTGCTGTTTGGGTCGGGACAGCAGTCTCGGTTGGCGTTGATGTGGGTGTTTCTGTCTCTACAGGTTCTGCAGGCGTGCAGCCTGTCATTACAATCAAGACAAGGAACACAACAATACCCCAAAAAGTCACTGCCTTCCATCGTGTATTTTTGTTGATAAGTTTTTGTTTCATCATATGCCTCACTGTATGAGAACAAGTGGAACCGGGATGAATGTCAGAATGAAGACAACCAGTGTAATCAAGCCTAATATTTTATGTTTACGTGTAAGCGGGGTAATCTGGTCCAGGGGCTCGGCATGAAACCTACCCACAAAAAAGATCAAGGCCGCCCACAACCACCAACCCTGCCAGGCAAAACCCATTAAGACCAGTGCGCCAAGGATAAAGGGAAAGATGCGCTTTGCCTTCTTTCTACCCAAAAGGACGTACAGAATATGCCCACCATCCAATTGCCCAGCAGGAATTAGGTTAATGGCGGTCACAAACAAACCAGCCCANCCCGCCCAGGCANCCGGGTGAATTTGCACATCCANNCCNCCCAGGGGCAGCGGCCGGCCTGTAAAGAAATAGCGAATCCAATACAAGACGGGTGAAATATCACCATACGTAACGGGACGCGGCAGCAATTCACCAAAAGTGATGTACTTTGCCAGCAGATAGGTGATCGAATTGCCTTCTAACAGCAACATCATTCCCTCTGGCATTTCAGCTTCAATTGGCCCGACTGTGGACAGATTGAGCCCGATCATTAAAACTGGAATGGTCACCAACAGGCCAATCAAGGGCCCAGCTACACCTAAAGCCAGCAAGTGTTTCTTGTTCTTGGGAATCTCCTTCATGCTGATGAAGGCACCCATCGTACCAAAAGCGCTGAAGGGAAAGGGAATAAAATAGGGTAANGTGACCTTGATNCCNTGAAGNCGTCCAACGATATAGTGACCAAACTCATGTGCCAGNAATATCGCCAACAGGCTGACGGCAAAAGGCCAACCCTGGATAANAAACCNNANCAAACCNCCCAGAGANGCTTCNGAAANGGTGCTGACATCNATATNGCTGAATTGAGCCCCTGTCAGCATAACACTCAAAATTGTCATCACAAACAACAGGATGTTCACCCACACGGGTCCAATCTTGGGCTCNGGGCGCTGGTCAACGATCAAGATATATTGACCGCCATCATCCTCTCTAAACAGTGGCAATAAACCCAGTTGGCGTAAATCCTCCGAAAGCTGGTCATATGCACCCTCGCTATCTGCCATCCGCAGCATGCCGTCATACCTGGAGCGGTAACCCAGCCGTTTTCCGCCGGTTATCACACTTTCGATATTAAAATAACGATTTACGATATGGGTAATGTCATGGGTGTCTACCGGTAAATTTTCTTTATAAGCATCCGACATAAACGATCCTATCAATATTCATGCAGTCAGTTTTTCTCGTAATGTCAATTAATTAGACCACATAATCCCAAAGATGAGAAAATTATCAAACCCAATACACAAGAAAAACAGGGGTTTACCAGTGTGCTAAAATCCAATTATGGTTGCTTGGCAAAAGCTCAGGCTTATCACGAATCATATTTGGCGTTTCCTGCGGATTGCCATCCTGGCGATCATTTTGGTGTTCATCATGACAGGGTCAGCCACGCCGCCAGTTGGTCTCAACTCGCAGGTGCGTGCCTTTACCCGCCCATACCATTTTGATTTCGGCACCTGGACCCTGGACGCCATCGGTGCAAAAATTGCGGGGTGGGGGTGGAGCCTGGAACGGTTCCTGACTCCCGCTGAGCAATCTCAGCTGGTATTGGATTATCTGGACCAGGTCAACCTTGTGAACGCACTCAATGCCGAAATATTGGCCATTTATATTGACCCCGAAATCTCCTCACCTGACACCATCAGTCAACCCTTGCGAGCAGAATTACAAGAAGAACGTGACCATCTTGATTCCTTAGCCCCGGTGGCTGAAGCCATATTACAAAATCAATTAATGAATATCCTGCACACGAGCGGATTGAGCTTCTTAGGCCAGGTTATCCCACCTTCTCTTTACCAGGTCAGCGAATTACCCCAAAACCTGGTTGTTTCACCACGCTATGAGATCCGCAGAGATATGGACGTCGCCCTCTCACCCGGAATCACCATCGACAGCAGAAACCAGCTTGAAACAGCGATTTTCTCCGAACTTGACCATGCCGCCCTGGTTGTACCTATCGGCGGTATTGGCACCTATCCCGCCATGGTTTTACAAACATCAAACCTGATCCGGTTGACAGAAGTTATCGCCCATGAATGGATCCACAACTACCTCACCCTGCGACCCCTGGGCATACTATTCTTTGTTGATAATGATTTGATGACCATCAACGAAACCACAGCCACAATCGCCGGACTTGAACTGGGCTGGATGATTATGGAAACATATTATCCTGATCAAATTCCTCCTGGCACCCAGCCGCCAAAATTCGAAATCTCACCTCCGCTGGCAGAAATCGACTTGCATCCTGATGCCTTTGACTTTCATATAGAAATGCGGTTGACCCGTGTTGAAACGGATCGATTGTTGGCAGAGGGGGATATAGAAGGAGCAGAAGCTTATATGGAAACACGGCGCCAGGTGTTCTGGGATAATGGCTTTGCGATCAGAAGGTTGAACCAGGCTTATTTCGCCTTCCATGGTGCTTATGGTGGCTCGCCTGGCGGCGGTGCTGCCGGTGAAGATCCCGTTGGGCCGGCCGTTATCAAACTACGAGCTCAATTCGAAGAACTGGCAGATTTTGTAAACACAATTTCATGGGTGAGCTCTTATGAAGCCCTATTGAGATTGTTAGATCAATAATCAAAATCATCAGAACCGGACATATCGTCTCCTAAATCTGGCAGGTCTTTTTCAATTTCATCAGGATGCTGCCCTTTTTCCAGGCGTGAAACCACCTCATCGAACTCCGGGCCTGCATCCTCGCCCAGTTCGTCCCCCATTTTACGCATGAGTTTACCCAGGGCCTTGGGATCATCTTCCAGGCCATCCAGCTGTGAAGGATCAACCAGATCATCAAGTCGTCGATCATCAGATTTGGCAATGCGGATCCTTCCAATTCGGCGTTGAACAGCCTCGCTGCCGCATTTAGGGCAGGTCACCACCTGTTGATCATAAGCTTCGTAGGATAAGTACTGTTCAAAGCGGGCTTTACAGGATTGACAACGATAATCGTAAGTTGGCATTGGCATTTCTCCAGTTCATGTCCTAAAATCAATATGACAACACAGTCTATAAGCTAATCGGCCCCTTTATCAACGGGTCAGCCTGATTAAATTCATATCTATTATAATCAAGGACTGAATTTTTTCCAGTTAAGGGCACTATTGTTCTCCACCCTTTACTAATCAAATCATCCTTGGTAAACAGATTGGATCACTCATCAATGAAAATCGATTTTGATTTAAAACAACCACAACAAACTTCCCTGCTAATTGTCATTTCAGGCCCCTCTGGGATTGGTAAAGATACGGTCATCCAGGGTCTGAAAGAGAGGAATCGCCCCTTTCATTTTGTGATTACGGCTACCAGCCGTGAACCACGCAAAAATGAAGTCGATGGTGTTGACTACTTTTTCTACAGCAAAGATAAATTTGAGGCGATGATCGAGGCTGATGAATTTTTGGAACACGCCTGGGTTTATTCAGATCATAAAGGCGTACCAAAATCCCAGGTCAGGAAAGCGCTTGATAGTGGCAAGGATGTTGTTATGCGCCTGGATTTTCAAGGTGCAAAGACTGTNCGAGAAATGTGCCCTGATGCGATCTTGATCTTTTTGACAGCCAAAAACAAACAGGAATGGTTGGAACGTTTGAAAAGTCGTCGCAGTGAAACCGATGAGGAGTTGGTCGTGCGGATTGAAACGGCCAGGAAAGAATATGATTCCCTCAATATTTTTGACTATATTGTTATCAACGAGCACGGGAAGCTCGATCATACCCTGGATGTTATCGAGAGCATCATCAACGCTGAGCATCATCGCGTGGTACCCAGAGAGGTAACTTTATGAGCGACAGAATACCACCAAGCACACCAGAAACACCTCGAGAGCCAGTCCGGGTGCAAATGCCGGATAATAAACCCGTGGTAACCATCGCCATCATCATCATTACGGTGATCTTTTTCGCTTTGCAATACTTAGCACAAAGCCTTACCGGAACCGATATCCTATTCATCTATGGTGGGAAGATCAACCAATTCATCATGATGGGGCAATTATGGCGGCTCCTTACACCCGCCCTCCTGCACGGCTCTATCCTGCATATTGCCGTGAACATGTATGCACTCTATATCATTGGCAGCAGGCTGGAAAGGTTTTATGGACCGGGGCGATTTTTCCTGCTTTATGTTTTGTCTGCCTTTGCAGGAAATGTACTCTCTTTTGTTCTGACCCCGGCACCATCCCTGGGGGCATCAACCGCCATATTTGGTGTGTTTGCAGCTGAGGGTATGTTCATTTTCCAGAACCGCAAGCTGTTTGGGGAAATGCGAACCCGGCAAGCAATGATCAACCTGGGTGTGATATTGATGATCAACCTGGGGTTTGGTTTTATGCCAGGTACCAATATCGACAACATGGGTCATATTGGCGGCTTGTTGGGGGGGGTATTTTTTGCGTGGAAGGCTGGCCCCGAACTCAAACTAACCGGGCAACCCCCCTTCTTTTCGGTTAAAGATGGGCGCAGAAAAGCGGACATCCTGATTGCCAGCATGGTGGTTATGGTTGGCTTTGTGGTTATTGCCCTGATCCCCTTTCTTTCAGCTTGAGACAATACCCTCACGTGGTTGAAATCCAACTGGCTTCAAAAGCCAATCAATAAAGCGAATTCGTAATTACTCAGATCGCAAGGGAATTACCCGTTCACCAGCATCGCTACTTGCGTAGTTACGTTTATTCAATCCTAAAGATTTCGCCTATAGATGCCCCCTGGACATCTGGGAAATAGTATTGCCAGGCATGCGCCGGTAATACCTGGTAAACGCCTCTTTGAAACGGCAGCAGTTCATAGGTCAAAATATACATTCCCGCTGGGGCATAATCTGCCGTCCATTGAATATGGTCGTCATACATTAGCGGTGGATTGAAATACCACCAACCCCAACCCTTTGAAAAGGGATCGCGTGGATCAAAGCGCATAGGGAGGTCTTCCGGAACGGACTGTGCTGTCAAAAGACCACGATTCAATATCTCTGTCCCTGCTGGGATGAAGTCATTTACAACCAAATGATACATGTCATAGGAGAGATTAACCGTCAGTACGACTTTCACCATCTGGGAGGGATCATCTGGGTCAAGCATGATCGAGTTAATGGGTTCACAATCGGGATTAACCGGGCAATCCATGCCTGCTGGGTAGTATGCTCGTTCTATACTGATTCCACCATCTATTGCCTGGGCCGTTGAGGCTGACTGGAATGTCCTTAGATCAACACGATAATAAAGCGTGCCGGTACCCTCACCCCTTTCAATCACGACTGCATTGGGAGACTCCGGTAAAAGGTCATCAATCGAAACCAACGCACTGAGCGCTGCATCGCCATTCACATCCAGGGTCTCAAACCCAACAGCTTTACCTGCTATAAGTGGGATGCCATTTAAAAACACAGCGTAATCGTAATCAGCCTGGAAATCACCTGTGCCTTGCATGGTTTTTGCAATTGCCATTAATACCCATGAGGATTCAAAATCAGATGTCCTGGGTGATCCAGGAGAATGGTGCGCCATCAGGTATCGCAAGGCTAATGGTAAGCTGGATGAAGCTGGGTCCAGCTGCGCAAGCGTATACAAAACTACAGCCGAATTAAAAACCGGTGTCCCAGGCAGCATCCAGGAAGACCACATGCTTTCCCAATGCACGCTGGTTGCTGTTCGTAAAGCATTCGATTCAAGCTCAGCGACCAGTGCATTAGTCCGGGCGTTCATTCCTCCCGCTTCCCGCATGGTCAATGCCAGCAGTCCCACAGCCCAGGGGCTCAANTCTGTACGACGGTTGTACAACTCGTCTATCGTCGGAACCAGGTCAAAGCCATAATTCTCACCTTCATCACTCTTCCCTAAAGCGTGTGTCATGAAAAGTAACCGATCAAGCTCTTCGCCTGCATTGACATCTCCAGGTTGTGGCATTCGGTTAACAAGGTGTTCCCGGGTACGGTTGATAAAGCCTTCATCTATTTGGTGACCTGCAGTCCGTGCGGTTTCTAATCCCATTAATACATAAGCCGTGATAAACAAATCGGAGGAAAAACCACCCATATTGGATGACCCCGACCAGGACCCCCACCAGGACCACCCACCATCAAAATTCTGAGAAGATAATAGCTGGTTGATGTCCTCTTTGATTGAAGCAGCTAAGGACCTTGATTCTTGTGTCGAAATCACATTCAGATTATTTAATACCTGGCCAACATGCACTTTAGCCAGCAAACGACCAACGATTGATACGGTATCCTGGAATTGAACGCTCTCCATAGCTTCCAACCCATCAAGCAGCGTAACCAGCAGGGTAGGATTGACTTCAAAGGATAGCTCACCAGAAGAAACATCCGTTGAAATCGGCAAACTGACCAATTCCAAACGTTCACCGGCTTCAACCAGCTGGCCTGTGCTGCTAAAAGTTTGTGGGATGGTATACCTTTTGACCTGCAAATCACCCCAAGCAGGCGCACTCGCATCAACTAGTTCTCCCGCCTCAGCCATGAAGACCAGTTCCACTGTTTCGACGCTTTCTACGGTTCCCCACCAGTTAACCCTTACACTCTGGTCGGATTCTACCGTCACACGTTGGACCGCGTTATCCTCTGCCAGTTTAAATCCAGTCGCAAGCAATGAGACATCAACAGTCAATGCATTATCAGTATTATTGTGAACAATCGCAGCCAGCTCAAGTAAGTCACCATCGACCAAGAACCGGGGTGTGACCGGTCGAACCATCAAGGGCTTTTGTGTTTGGATTTCAGCCTCAGCCTGACCAACCAGGAATGATTCGTTCAAACCGCGCACTTCCACCACCCAGGTGGTGAGTGTGTCTGGTAAAGGCACCGATAATTGAGCTGTTCCATCCACAGCTGTGATCACTTCCGCTTGCCAAAAGGCCGTATCTGGAAATTCTTTCCTGATCGCCGCGTCAAGGGTTCGCTCTGCCCCGCCGCCCAATCCACCAATATCTAAAGGAGTAAGATCCAGTTGCCTGGCAAAAGTAAACAACGACAGGTTTGTTTGCACTGAGAGCGGTGCATGTCGGTAAAAAGCATCTTGTATGGGTAGGCTGTTGGGCGTGGCTAATGCCAGCAGGGCTTTATCCACAACAACAACCGAAAATTCGCCCTGGACCGGATTACCCTGTGGATCAGAAACCTTAAGATTTAGCCTGACCCGTTCACCAGGCGCTGTTATGGCTGGATCAATAGCTAAATCGATATTCAATGACTTGTTGATGGGTGATACCGGTAACTCCAGGCTACCCTGCCGATAATCTGGTCTTCCTTGCCCATCTTTTCCAACGATGATCACCGAAACAAACATGTTAGGTATTGATTCGTCAGTAATGGGCACTGAAACCATTACCCCGGTATCCGATACGCTGATGACCTGTGATGACATAACACGCTCACGTTCAGTCGTCAACAGGGCCTGGGCATCCCCCGATAAGGGATTGGGGATGAAAACTCGGGCAACCTGGCCGGGCTGATACGAACCTTCATCAGAGACCAGGTTAATTTGATTATTCAACTGTGTTGGCCAAACTGCAGCACCTTCGCCACTGACCCAAATCAATACCTGGGTAACGGCCTCACCCGCCTCAAGCGTCAAGCGATATGTACCCGGATCAGGAGGAATAAAGGAAACCTTAGCACGACCCTCCGAATTCGTTAACGGGCTGGCTGCGCCAATCAAACTTGTTTGTTCTTGATATTGATAAGGGTTTTGGGGGTTACCCGTTTCTTCAACAAGCCAACGAATAGACTCAAAGGTTGCCTCGATAGCGACATCGCCCACAGGATCCCTTTCCAGGTCTACCGTCAGCAGTGAAAAATTAAAATTTCTGCCGGCATGACCAAAGTAGGCATCCGGTTTTACAGCGATGTAAAAGGAATCCGGGTGAACCAGGATCGAATCACGAAAACTGACCGGTATTCCGCTTTCATCCTCAATCGTGACTTCAAGATGGTATCGTTTTGTCTTTTGACGATGTCCATCTTCAATATCGAGATCCTGCGCTGTGAAACGCAAAGAATAAAACCCATCCTCCCCCGTTTTTCCATCCCCGGTTGCGATGACTTCACCAAAGGGGAAAAACCTCTGACCAAATAAGCTGACCCAATCATCATCTAACGGACCAACCGTGTAGCCAGGTAGGTTGAAAAAACCATCACCCTGATAAAGTTTCCAGGAGAAATTGAGTCCTGCAGCCGGCACACCGAAAAAGTAATTCGCTTGAATTTCAGCAAGGATATCTTCTCCATAAAGTATGGCTTCCTCTGAAAACCCAACAAATAAGTCAATATCCGGTTTACGGTAAGCGGCCACATCAAAATAAAGCACATTGACCAACTTGTCTTCAATCGAAACCTCAAGCCGATAGGTGCCCGGCATAGCCCCGTCTGGAAGGGTTGTTGAACCAGAAACAGTGCCAAATTGGCTTAAAGCCAGGTTTCTTGAGTATAAGGTTACCGGGCTGCCAGAAAAACGATAATCTCCTTTTATTGTCACACTGACATTTTCCAAACCCGGTCTGAGCTCATTAAGGCGAACCGGTAGACCGTTATCACGTGAGAAGACAATGGCTTTAAAATTAACAAGATCACCAGGGCGATAAATGGGCCGGTCTGTATAAATATAAGCATCAATCAGTGCAGGCAGGGTATCGACATATAACCCCTGGTCGTATAGATAGAAAGGATCTTGCCAGGATGAAAAGGTAAATGCAAAATCTGCTTCTCCTGGTTCTCCAACCAGGGCAAAGTAACTTAAGTAAGCATCTTCAACCCGTTCGAAAGCATCAATGAACAAGCCATCAGCATCCAAGCGGCCCCTGGTTAACAAACCGCCCTCGGTGTCAAATACAGCAACGGGCGCATCAGTCAAAGGAGATTGATCCGCTAAGCGCGTGCCCCATACCAGGGCCTGGTCAGGAGCAACTTTCATAACCAGGTTATTATCACTGATGATCAGTGTATATTTTTGTAACACCGGCTGGTTATCCTCGTGAATGCCAGGTGTGGAAACGCCAAGATAGTAAACCCCGGGATTGAGAGGTTCTCCACGGAAAGATAATGGCAGCCGGATAACCTCTCGTTGGTTGCTAGGTAGATTAGGTCGTGAGTGATCACTTCTCGAACTTGCGGTAGGAACATTTCACGGTAATCAACATTCTCTGGATGTAACAACGTAATCAGGTCGTTGGTTGTGATTGGGGCAATTTCGAGTGAAATTTCGCTGACGTTCGTCGCTTCTAGAATCAACTCAGATGCAGATTCCGGCACAAACACCAGGTTATTGGCTGAATAACCGCCAACCAGGCCAAGCGATGGTGGAACAGCTGGCGTAACAAAACTTGTTATATACGTTTCACCCAATATCTCACCCCATGCATCTGTGATGTCACCATCCACTGTCAGGGTATAAACAGTCTCAGGATAGAAATATCCACTGATCCACACCTGATCAGCGTTTTCACCGGTAAACATATGCTTGCCAGGTAAATCTGGATCGATCCGAATGAATGTCTCCAGGTTGGCGGTATCTCTAAACAAACGTTCAGCCAGGGGAGCTGTAAAAGAAAGGGTGTATTGACCAAAACCACCATAATATGATTCGAAAGGCGGCTCTTGGTTAATGACGACCTGGAACTCAGGATAAGTTCTCCAGGTGGTACTGACGGCTTCATCAAGTGCGATGCCACCTGCTGATAACGCATCGGATCCCAGCCAGGCTGTGTACCTTGTGTTTCGATTAAGTGGTGTGTTTGGTGTGAAACTGAAGGATTTATTCTCCTGATCCCAGGTCAAAGCCCCCGTAACCGAGGTTCCTTCCTGGTCAACCAGGTTAAAGTTTTCCTCTACGCTAACCGAGTCCATTCTGATATTAAATTTGAACTGAATGGGGCCATCCAGACTCAGCAAATCGTCAGGCTTAGGTCTGACTCTGATAACCGATGGATGCGCTGTAGTGAAATCGAAATTCAGCTGCTGCAGAGTAGAAAAACCTGCACCAGAAGGTGCCACCAGGTCCTCGTTTATTTGAATAGTGTAGTTTGTTCCCCCATC
>SL_3KL_010_SEDDRAFT_10004811_pt1 | contig 12177 bp, 12 predicted proteins | sample SodLakKL_010_SED_2_FD_10381 | JGI IMG/M metagenome (IMG submission 10381)
TTTAACAAGTTTCTCGGTAGGGTATTTAGTATCATCTGGGGTTTCTTGGAAAGAAGTTGTCTTGTTGGCTTGGTCTTCAAAGTTAGGGTCGTGGGCTTCGTTGCCGTGTTCTTTTGGTTCAATGGGATTGTTTAAGGTGTCGGGGATACAACCGCTTACTACGGTGTTTGTTCCATTATCAACTAAATCATCTCCGTCGTTATCATCGAAGTTACAACCCATTACTATTGTGTTTTCTGATTCGGAGTCGATTACCAGTCCATCTCCTGTGTTGGATTTAATGTGAGTGCTTAATAGTGTCAATCCCCTTGAATCGTTTATGTGGATTCCATCTGCGTTACCGAAGTTTATAAAGAATCCTGAAATGATAGACTCCCAAGCCTCGTTTATTTCCATTTGAGTTCCTACGGAGTTCCATATTCCTATGTCTTCAAAGTAACAGGTTACCATTCTATCTACTTCCATTCCTTTTATGGTAGAGTTTTCGATCGCCCCCTCTCTGATTGCTGTTTTGTATAAATCTCCCTTAATAGCCCTTCCATTTCCGTCTCCTAAGAATGTAGTTATATTTACAATCGAAGCATAATTACAGTAGAGACCGATGTCATTTCCAAAAACTACCATATCAGGGAAAATGCTTTCAGCGTATTGAATCGATACTCCCTTGTCAAAAGACCCCGCTACAACGAATATACCCATACTTACACTTTGTATGGTGTCGGCTATCACATAACTCTCGTCGGTCAAGTCTTTGGCGGTATAAACTGACATCAGCGTCAATTCGGTATCACTGACAACCGTATCTATTTCCCAAAATTTATCGTATAAAAATATCTTATCTCCCGATTCTACATTACCATCAAAAGAAGTTCCTGAACCAGTTACGGTTTGTGAACCTTTATTGATTGATACTGTCCCCACATCATAGATTAACTCACCTTCAATTTTCACTCCGTGCGAAGTTCCTGCGAATTGGAATATAACCGACCCTGGAGCCTCTGGTATTATATTAACTCCTGTCTTTAAAACTATATCTCCAGCCAAGTCGGCATACAGTCCTGTTAAGAATTTAATCGTTCCCCCTCCCGTAGCGGACACGGCGTCTATTACTGAGTTAATGTAATCGGCATCAGTGGGTTCTCCCTCCGTTATAGGAGCAATAATTTCTTCTATAACACTTTCCCCGTCTTCTCCTTGTAAAGCTAGTAAATCCCACTCTGAAGCCCCTATGGAAGGTGTTACGCCCTGATTGTCTTCCGTAGCTATCCAAGATGAGCCATCATAATATACAGCGTCCAATTCATTGTATTCTTCTAAAGTATCCCAGGAACCCATCCAATTTACCCCTCTTTCCCCCTCATTACCCTGTGGACCTCTAAGCTGGTTTTTAGCGTCTTCCAAAGTGAATGTAACCAAATCTTCCCTTTCGAATTCAATATCATCATTATCGAAGTATGCGTCTGTAATTCCTGGCCCTGGAACACCTTGTTCTCCTTGCGGTCCCGTTATATCCGCTAATACTACTAGGTTGTTCCAATCAGTTTCTTCGGTTTCTTTCCACTGAATCCAATCACCCTCCTTTCTAAGTTCTATATTGTCTCCCGTTTCTCCTTTTATCCCTTGTGGTCCTCGTAAGTCTTCTAATTCAATCAAATTGGTCCAAGTTGTATCTTCTTCTCTTTTCCACTGTATCCAATCACCTTCTACCCTCATCTCTACCGCTTCACCCTTGTCTCCCCTAGGAACAACAAATTTAAACTCTGCAGCAGAAGTAGTTCCTTCGTTCGTTACTTGTGCGTTAGTCCCAGGAGATCCCGTTTCGGTTGAGTGAACATCTACGGTTGCGGCATCACCCTTTTCACCTTTATCAGCGAACAAAGCCCAGTAGTCGGTATTAGGTGGTTCTTGGTCTGTATTATTGGCTATACATGCGTAAGAGGAGCCATTATGATTGATTATATCCCCTATTGTATAGGCTTCCGCGGAATCCCAAGCATGTTTATTTAATTCTGAAAAGTTTTTATTTGGCATATTATGTAGATTTTTCTTTAAATGACCATTGAGTCGGCTGATTCCATACTAATTTTTTGTCCTCACTTTCTCCAACCATTACATAACTATTATCATCAGTAAGAATATAGGCAAGAAAGTTTGACACATTTCTGTCTCTATACTCTGATATATTTCTGTTTCTAAAATTCCACTCGGTCATAATAAAGATTGTAATACTTTTTCATAATCTTTTACCACGGTTTTAATGTCATACTTAGGGAATAGCTGCTTCTTCTGCTCTTCAACAAGCTCCCTTCTTTTTTTCTCATCTCTTATTAAATTCTTTATTGCGTTAAACCACTTGTTATCTTGATTCTTAACAGTTCTTATCACCTGCCCAGTATAAGGTGGCTCATTAGATGCTATCGTAGCTGCTCCTACTGCAGTATACTCAAGATACTTTATAATGCTCTTACTCTTGTCAAATTCATATCCCTTAATAGGAATGATTCCTATATCTATGCCTATTCTAGAAAGTATCTCTGGGAACATCTCTGGTGGATAGAATGGAATATGTGTAAAGTTCTTTAATGATCTAAACTTCTCATATACCTTAAGCTTTGTTTTAGTAAACTTTTCCTTATCCTCATTCAAGTCTCCCTTTTTAAGAAGCATTGCGGTTGTAAATGCGTCAGCCTCCCAAGGATTACCACAGAGACCCTGAACAACAAACTCAAAGTCATATTCTTTTTGTAAGTCCTTAATGACATCCAATACTATTAAGAGGTCTTCATAGTGATTTGAACCACCAGACCAAGCAACCTTTAGCTTTTCATCTTTGCCTTTTTCTTTTACATAAAACTTATCTAGATTTAGGGCGTTAGGGATAACAACAACATTCTCAGCTTTTGTGTTCTCTATCACCTTCTCCTTTAATGCCTCTGTGCTTACGGTAATCAGGTCAGCCTCTCTACACATTCCAGCAATATTATGCTTCTCGGTCTTGTATGTTTCGTGTGCTGGATTAAGTTCTGGTATATTCCACACATCGTCATCTAAATCATAGACTATTTTCTTTCCGTCAAGTTTGTGCTTCCAAAGAGATCTGAACGGGTCTTTGGTGTATTGTCTGGAATAAATTACTATATCATTGTCTATCTCGTCATAAGAGTAATCACCTAAAGTAACATATTCTATCTTGTGTCCCATTTTCATTAGTTCCAAGAATGGTGTATTCATTCTCACTTGAAAACAACCAGAGTTAAGCTCTTGAAAGTTCGATAGAATATATACTGCGTTGATTTTTTTAGTCATATGACTGTCTTAGTGTAGTTATTCTAATGTCACTATCTTTGTTTCTCTTCGAATAAAAGGAGCTAAGCTTTCTTTTAAGTTTTAAATATTCTCTCTCCAGTTCACTTCTCTTGCTTGTTTTTCCCTTTGCTATTGCCCAGTCAAGAGCTGCACCATAACTTAGAAGTCTATGAAACTCTCTCTCAATCTCAGGCTCATCAGTAGATTCGTCAAGAGGAATAACTGACCTTGACATAGTTATAGATAATCCTTCTGACATATTATAACTTGGTGCTGGATAGAGGAGAAGACTCTTCCCAACAAGCTCGTAATATCTAGGCACTCCATCATCACCCTTAAAGTCTTCTCTTGCTCTCTTGATCTGATTTTGATTTATAGGATGAAGCTTAACCATTCCACCGTTAGGTTCTTTTACTTCAACTCTAATAATCTCCCTAGCCCTAGTGGGCATACTATAATCCCATTGTCCACTAACCAAGTTGGTATCGGCGATAGGAAGCTTTTCGTCTGATGTATCGTCAAACTCCCAGTCCGATGTATAATTCCATATATTCAAAACAACAGAATCGTAGTGCAAGTTTAAATTCCTCTTTATGTCGTCTGCCTTATATTGAGCCAAAACTGTATTGGCTAGAAAAAGGCAATCTGATTGTAGTTCTGCTAATGTCATATTTTTTACTTAATTCCTTATATCAGCCCCGCAAAGGAGCTGAGTAAAGATTTAAGCTGTAATCTTTGCGAGCAAAAATCTCTTCGAGTTTCTGTCGAATGTCTTCACTCCAAGCAATGTGGAAGCAATCATATTCCTTCCCAGCTTGTTGTGAATCTCCTTGATTTGCATTTGAGGCGGAGCCTGAGCTATCAAGTGAATCATATTCTTCTTACCTATATAAGCATAATTGTCTGGCAAGTTATTGCTGATATAGATTTGGAATCCCAGGAAGTCACCTGCGTAACCGTTTCTGATAGTGGCGTCAGCAACACTGAACCCCTTCTCAGTTCCATATAGCTCGATAGCCATAGCAACATCAGGGGTTATTACCGAACACCAATCACCAGCTTCTTCTACATTTTGCTTTCTAAGTGCTTTCCTTGCAGTGGCAAAAATTTCAGCAATGTTAGCGGAAGTAGCGGTAATTGCATCACCACCAGTAACTGCGGCTTGCGTTCCGTAAGTAATTCCAGATGCCTCGTAGAGACCAGAAGCTGCGTCGATTATTCTTGCGAATACATCTTGGTCAATCTTGTCTCTAAGCTTATAAGCTGCATTATCAGCGATGTCTATCTGATAAGAATAGTTAGCTTGAAGAAGCTCAAAGTCCTCAACATAGTTGGGAACGACATAAGCTTTATCAACTACCAAACTCTCATCAGTAGCACTAGCTTCAGATGCAGTAATTTCGGTATTTCTAGTGTACTCACTAGCTTCTGTTTCACTCAAGTAAGGGAAGTGAACTGTATCTCCCTTTCTGAGGGTTGCCTCAAATTGAGTGTTAGCCACAGCTTCTGATACCAAGCTCTTCCTGAGAGGAACCTGCATGAGGTTCGACCAGTAACTAGGTACCATTGCCGAAATGTGAGCTGCGGCAAAGTTATCTTTTGCTAAGGTTGTAGCCATTTAATTTACCCTCTATTTACGCGTTTTAGCCCATTTTCTGAACTCATCGATTTTATCCCAGTCTCCAGCTTGTGCAGCTTTGTCAAGGTCTTCATTTGACCACTGTGATACATCTTTAGTATATGGTGCTTGCTTACTAGAGGGCTCTGGTGTAGCTTGTGAATTTTTAATCTTCTCCCTCTTCGCTTCGATGAACAAGCTAACATCTTCGTTCTTTACTGCCTCTTGAGGGGTTACTCCTAGAAATTCTGCTTGCTTGAAGATGTAATCAACTTCATCTGCAGAAAAATCTTTTAAAGCAGCAACTTGCTTTACTACCTCAGCCGTACTGGGTATTTGTCCAGTAGTTTCTTTCATTGACTTTTTTACATCCTTTTCAATGGAAAGCTTCTCGGCTTCTTCGAGCTTGGCTCTTTGTTCAGCCTTCTTAGCTCTTTCGTAAAGCTGACGATTCTTTGCTCTCAACTCTTCTATGGAGAGGTTAGAATCATCTGATTGTTCATCGTCCTTGTTTTGAGAGGTTTCAGGCTCCTCAGGTTTTTTCCCTGTTTCAGAGTTAGGGTTCTCTTTGATTTCTTCTGTCATATTATTTTTGGGTTTTAAGAGGTTGTCCCAGCCTCTAAATTTTTAATTACTCGTATTGATTAAACTCGTTCTTGTTTTCTTTTTCCTCTGTTATTCTACTTATTGCCACCTTCATTTTTGTTTTGGCATATTGTCTACCAAGAGCCTCTTCAATCTTTGTTATACCATCTACTGAATCTAGGCTGTCGACCATGTTAGACAAATATTGTGCCATTGCTTTTCCGTGGCTCGTCCCAATCATTGAATCAAGTATTTCATCAAGTTGCTTCTGTGGAATCTTCTTATCCATTATACTATTGCTTCACCTCCCATAGTTGGAACTATGGATTGTGGCATATTAGGACTACTAATTCCTCCTCCTTGCTGTTCTTGAACATCAGCCTCGATACCCTGACCTTCTGTTATTGGTTGAATGTCATTTATATCAAGACCCACCGCTTCAAGTTGCTTTCCGAATACTTTCCTCTTTGCTGGGTCTATAAGAACTGTCGGATCTGCAATCATCGTCTGAAGTATCATAGCCATATTAGATGATTGAACTCTCATATCTCTGTCTTGTCCAGTAATCATTATATCAATCTCATACTTGACATTATCATAAAACTGTGACGGAATAAACACATCTGACTTATGGTCTTTTATCTTTTGTTTTATTCCAGCCTTAATTGCTTCAAACTGAGACTTCGTCGGTATCTTCTTCGTTCTATTCATCTGTCTGAATAACTCATGAAATGCTTTGTCATTTACCTTCATGTTTTGCCACTTTTCCAAGTCCTCACCAACAAGCCTAAGATAATGCTCTTTGTCTGCAAAAGATTTCTTGAAAGAAGGAATTATATCCTCGTAAATCATCTCTTTTATGTCCGATGCTACATCCTCTCTTATATGTTCGAAGTATGAAGCAATCATTTGTGCTGCCATCTGTGCCGATCCTAGCGGTGTTCCAGCAGGTGGTCTCTCCCCTCTAATGACATCATGATTGAATGTGTTTTCATCTCTGTTAGCAAGCCATCCTCTCTCTTCCTCAACAAACGAGGAAAGGTTTCTATCTTCTGTTGGTATTCTCTCTATTCTATCTTGAGCTGTGATTATCTGACCAGTTGCTATATCATGAACAAGATTCTTCTTGATGTTGTCATCTCTTGTCTGCCACACATTAAGTGCTGCAATATAAGAAGACTTAACTCTGAGGTTGGTTATCTCATTTGTTCTTACCTGTGGATCTGATAATATCTCTACCCTACCAACTCCCAGCCATCTGCCAGGTATTCTTTCCCAATGAAACTCTCTGTATGGATTATCTTCCCTTTTCATCTTTTGTTTATGAACCACAACACCAGCCTTATTAAGCTGAAGCCTGCCCCTAGCATGTTCACTTTCTGGAATATAGACTATAAATCTTGAGTATGTGTGCTCGTTCGGGTCTCCGCCAAATTCATCATTCTCAATTTCTCCATATCTCTCAACTATTCTTATATAAGGAGCCTTACTATTTCTCCATATCTCTATAACCTCTCCTATGTTTTCCCAGACACCCTCCTTTTCTCTTAACTCCTCTGGTGTCATGTAGTGCTCCTCTATAACATATGAGGCTTTCTTAAGGCTCTTTGCCGATTGCTCATTGACTAGATTTCTTAAGTCAACAAAGTGTGGAACATTGTTTATCAACTTCAATACAACAGTACCCTGAATTGGTAATTCTGAAAACAATCTATTCAAAACCTTATTAAATCTATTCTTCTTCATCCAGTACTTAAAGTCTCTATCCATTATCCAGCTCTTATAAGAGCTATGTCCAGGTGCTGGGGACAGCATTATATCTGACGGATTAAATTTAATAGCCTTCATCGCAGCCTGACAGGGATTCTTTACAATGTTTTTAAAATACATTCTAAAACCCTCCTTATCGACTGTTCCAGCTTTAAACTTAGAGTTGTAAAGTCTAAGATTGTTCTCAACAACATCCTTCTGGGAAAAGGAAAACTTGGCATCAGTTATAATAACTGGATTATTGTTGAAGTCATTTAACTCTTCTTGTATTTTTGAAAAAATCTTACTCATATTGTGTTAATGGTTGTGTATAGGGTGTAGCAAATTCGTCATCTTCATCTTCATCTTTTATTTTATTTGGCATAAGACCCCATACTGCCAACGCTAGAGAGATAACCATATCATCGTGCCTGCCCCTTGGAGCAGAGTATTGATATATTCCACTCTTCTCTGAAACTTTCACCTCGTATATTTTTAACTCGTTTATAAGGTCTTCGTTTCTAGGGATTCTTATAACTCCCTGGTCTATAAATATTATTAACTTGTCTATCAGTTTAAGTTTTGCCTTGTTGCTGTATAGCGGATAATCCTCTACATAAGCAAATCTCTTTAAGTCCGATGTCAGGCTATCTCCAATTCCTGTTGAATCAACTATTATCTTTGCATTATTATATCTTTTGGCACAGGTTAATATTCTATCCTTCTGTTGCGGGTAATCCATACCCCTAAATCTATCTATATAAACTACATTCTTTGTTCTTCTATCAACCACCGTAAGTGCTGTATAATCCTCATGCCTCGCTATATCAACTCCCAGGACATAAGACGCATCCTTCTGAGGTTCTGAAGTACAATCTTCAGAAATAACTTCTTCTATTCCTCTAAAAACAAGTCCAGCCTCTGTAAGGAACTCAGCCATATATTCTTGTCTGAATACCTTTTCTGGCACAGATGATTTTATTTTCTCCCACTCCTTATTTCTTTCTTTTTCCGTAGCATTAGGAAACGGAAAGTACGGATTGTCAATGGAACTAAATCTAAATGCTGAACCATTTTTCTGAAGTGCTAGAAATTTTGTGTAAAACCAATTAAGACCTCTTGGTGTGCTTATATAAAATACTCTACCCTTTCTCTCATGTGTCGTTGGTTTAATATACTGATTCCAAATGTTTTCGTCTACCAAGGCAGCCTCATCTATAACCACCAAATCAGTTGACCGTCCAAGCATTCCACTCTTAGCCTCACAAGACTTTCCCTCTATTATGGTACCATTATCCATCTTTAATACTGGGAAAGGCTTTCTCTTTACTTTGAAGTATTCATTTGATATAGCTTTTGAAAGGAACATCAATACTTGGTCGAAAACTATATTGGAAAGCTCATAGCTAGGTGCGGTTATCCATATCCTCTTATTTGGTTGAAGTGCTTCAAGTAATATCTCATAAGCACAAAGGGCAGACTTACCAAACCTTCTGCCAGCACATATTATCTTCTCTCTACTCTGGCAGTCTAATATCTTTTGCTGGTTCTCGTGTGGCGACCAAGCAATCTTTTTCTGTAATTTTTTTTCATCTATCTTACTCATAATTTACTGAAACCATAATCACAAAGCCTTGAATCTCCTCCGAATGCTCTCCAATCATTATTTCCAGGAAGGAAAGAATCTGGGAATCTATATTTTATAATCTTTGGAATATCTTTTGGCGGATCTATAATATCTCCCCCTTTCCTTTGCATGAGATACTTTCCATCTCTTGTTACTGATATTACCTCTATCAAGTAATTGCGAATATCTTTGGGTGCATTTCTCCAGTTATTATACTCTATAAGATTGTGGTCTGGCCTACTGGAGTTATCTTTCATTACTTTAATTACAATATCATCATAATCTTTATGCTGATAAACAGACCTGTGCATTCCTTCTCCAATCTTTTTACCAAGAATTTCCTTGTATGAACTCATATCTTTTTAAGAATAACCCTTAATTCTTTTCCAGACTTTTCATTCTTTATAATCTCATATTTAACATTTATACCAGACCAACCTATCGATATTCCCCTGCCAGTAAAGTATTCCTTTATCACTCCCTCATTCCAATAAGATAGATGTATCGGGTCGAATGCTTCTGGTTCAGAAGAGTGTGGAACCTGAAAGGTAAAAGTTCCCCCCTCTTTTAACACTCTATAAATCTCATTTATAACGAACACTAAATCATCTCCAGACGGGATATGCTCCATGAAGTGCTGTGAATAAATCTCATCAAAAGTATTATCATTAAACGGTATGCCCCTCTTTATATCACGCACCACCTCCTGACCATTATCAACAATATCAAAGTTTATCCAACCGTCTTTTATATTTCTACCACACCCCAAATGTAGCTTCATTCAATCCAATTTTTATTTTTTAAACTCCACTCAACTACCTCCTTTAAACTGTTTTCGAAGTTTCTCTCTGGTTCCCATCCTTTTAGCTTCATCAATCTACCATCAAGTCCGTATCTAAGGTCGTGACCAGGCCTTGAAGAGTGGAAATCAACCATCTCATATTTCAACTCTTTCCCCATAGTATCGGCTATAAGTTTTGCTAATTCCAGGTTATCAACCTCTTTCTCTCCCACTATATTGTATTTTCCTTTTTGACCAGAACCATCCAAGCACTCACCGTACTCCATTAAGAATAGTAATGCATTGCAGACATTCCTTGCGTGAATGTAAAACCTAGAACCAGCCTTTGTCTTATCTTTATTGGCGTGTATTGTAATTGTCTCCCCCCTATCAATCTTTCTTATACACATAGGGATAAACTTCTCAGGGTGTTGCCTCTCCCCGAATACATTCATTGTATGGGTAATCATTACATTTAACCCGTAAGTATTTGCAAAAGCTATAGCCATCTCCTCACCACCAGCTTTAGATGCTGCGTAAGGATTTCCAGAGTTATATCTATCCCATTCTTTATAATGAACACCTTCTGGTGCTGGTCCGAATACCTCATCCGTGCTGAAATATACTATCTTTTCTGGATTAAACTTCCTACAAGCATTTAAAAGATTGGTAGTCCCGACCACATTGTCCATAGCAAATGAGACTGGGTCATCTATACTTCTATCAACGTGGCTGGAAGCAGCCACATGCCAAACAAAATCAGCCTTTAAATCAAAGTTAATAGGACTTTTAAGGTCCCACCAGATAAATTCTACTCTATGCTTCTCATCTTCCCAGATCTCCATATCTCTCAACCTCTGTAGATTTCCAGATATGTCCAACCTATCTATTATAGTAATATCCCAATTTGTATTCTTTAACACACCCTCTACCAAGTGGCTTCCCACAAAGCCCGCCCCTCCTGTAAGCAAAAGTCTTTTTTTCTTTTTCATTCTATTAAAAATTGTGATATTTCTTTTTTAAGACCTAATTTACCTCTATCTCTTTGTTGCTCTGGATACCTCTTTTTAAGCTTCATAATCTCCTTAATGGCATTTATTCTCTCATTAGGCTTGTTACTATCATCAAGACCAATATCATTTAGAACCTTTAACAGGGAATGGTCATCAAACCTATCAAGAAGTTCTTGCCAAGTCTTTGTATGGGTTATCCTGTGGCTCTTGGCATAACTTTCAGAAAGATTATGTTCTTCCTGTATTTGCTGCAAGCTCTTCTCCTCACAATGACCTAGCTTACCATTGACATATTCTTCCATAATGGACATCATCCTCTCCCTATAAGCAAAGTTGTCCTTTCCACGACCAGTCCTAGAATCTAATACTTCCACATCTTCTTTTTGCTTATTTTCATTTTTCTTTGGCATTGCCCATATTATATCATATAAAAAGTAAAAAATCAACTACTTGAAATGTTGCCAAAAATATGATATACTTTGGTCACTAAAGTAAGGTTCGTTTAAAAGTGTAGTTTTGGGAATCGTTTCCCCCAGCAGGGCTATAGCAAAGCACGGGATTGGCACCCAGAGGGCTGGCGGATTTATCCTTTGCCTGAAAGAAAAACAAGGTAATTATATTCTTATGTGCCTAAAAGGAATATAAGAGACCAAACCGACGTGGAATTCGTCTAAACTATAAAAGATAGTTAAAGGATAAACTAATAAACCGCAAATATACACTTACAAACATCTTACCAAATAATCTCCGATAATAAACCTAAGACAATAGGGATTAACTCTCCTTATATCTATTGCAACATTGCCTCTTTGTTAAAATGTTAATTGAGTCATATGTGTAATGGTTATGTTGTGTGTGTATGGGTTATGATTATATTTACCCCCCCACCCTCTAACGACTAGACTGACACTCCCCCCGTATGTTCACGCTTCCTTATAATGGTCACATTGTTACATTGTTTTGTTTTTCATTGTTTTAATGCCAGTTGTCAATTGTTGCATTGTTTCGTTTTAAAAAAATAAAGTGATGATGATTGAGATACCTGGGGGGGAGGTGTTTGAATGTGGGAGGGTAACTCATCCAGCCACCACTTAATCCCTGCTTTTAGGTTCATTCTTCTATTTTTCTACTCTCCTTCTTTTCTCTTATTACTTCCTACATTATAAANACACTTGACACGGTTTTTTGCTATGCTATTATTAAAGTAATTAGTTCACATTTTAAAGTAAGGTGTTGACACGGTTTAAAGTATATGATAACATTAAGACAAGATAAAAAAAGGTCGCATTATAAAAAAGGTAAAAGGTTTAAAAGATGAAAAAAAATTATAGAAGAACACCGAAGAAGATTTCAAGGAAGAAGATGATAAGGGCTATCGGGCTTATTATCATCATTCTTATCTCTTCTCTAATTCTGGGCGTTGTCCTTGATGATAGCGACCTATTAGAGTATGAGATACAAGAAGCAGGGAGATTATAAAAAAGGTAAACATTTAATA
>SL_3KL_010_SEDDRAFT_10004812_pt1 | contig 12177 bp, 10 predicted proteins | sample SodLakKL_010_SED_2_FD_10381 | JGI IMG/M metagenome (IMG submission 10381)
AACAGGATGGGTAAGGGGTCGATGTGGCTGAATCGTCCCGACCAGATCAGTGCGATGGCGCCCAGGAACACCACAGAAAGCAGGGTAAAGGGCATGGATGATCTCCAGAGCGACCAGAACGATTTTTCATGGCCGAGAAATCCGGCAATGTGGCCGAAGGTGTTCAATGCGTGCCACCCGCCAAAATACAATGCGAAAGCGGGGAGCAGGGGAAGAAAGTAAGCCAGGCCGAGCACCAGTACCGGATGAACTTCCCCGCCGGAGTCTACATTGTTCATATTTCCACGCAAAACAGCTCGCACCCCATGCGGATTGTTGTAAAATAATAAGACTCCTGTACCTGCCGCCACTTTGAGGTTTGAATGTTTGCTCTTTTGTTTGCTCAATAAAAAAAACCACTCACATCTCAAAAGACGTAAGTGGCTGATTTTCGCTCCCCCTCTTGGACTCGAACCAAGGACCCTCTGATTAACAGTCAGATGCTCTAACCAACTGAGCTAAGGAGGAGTATATGCAGGAGCGGGTTGCCCCGCTGAAAAAAACAGGTGTAATCCCATTTTGCGCTGCAAAATTAACAAAAAAATCCTTTCCCAACACCATTTATAAAATTCTTCTCTCCAAAAACCATGATGTATTTAACAAACACATTTGCAAACAATAAGCATTTTTTTCTATTTTTGCGCCATCAACAACGACCCCATGTTTCGATCCGCGATAAAAAAAGCCGTTGCACCTTTCCTTTCTCCCATACCCAAGAAGCCCCGCCCGGGCCTCATCGTCAACATCAGCTTTCTCCTGCTGTCGTTCGGCATGGTGGTCTTTATCGCCCATTCCGAATATGTTGTGGATTACCCGGATCATGAGCCCGTGGAACCTGAACCAGCCCCGGCAAGTGTTTTTACCGAAGAAGACCTCATCTTTTACCACGACACCATCACAAAACTGCTTCAATCCCGCAACTTCAACGGCAACATCCTGCTGGCGCGCGAGGGGGAGGTCTTGTTTAGCCGGAGTTTTGGCTTCGCCGACTTCCGTAACGACACCCCGCTGACCCCGGAAACACCATTCCAGCTAGCCAGCATCAGCAAGACCTTCACTGCCGCCGCCACCCTGATGCTGCACGACAGGGGCCTCATCCATATCGACAACCCCGTAGCAGAGTATATTCCCAAGTTTCCCTATCCCGACATCACTGTTCGCCACCTGCTGAACCACACATCCGGGCTGCATAACTACATGTATCTGCTCGAACGGTACTGGGAAGAAGAACACCCGCCAACCAACGAAGATGTGCTCGACCTGTTCGTCAACTATCCGCGGCACCTAAACTTCAGGCCGGCGACCCGCTTCGGATACTCCAACACGGGGTATGCGTTCCTCGGACTCCTGATTGAACGGGTGAGCGGGATGCCCTTCGACCGGTTCATGGCGCAAGAACTTTTCGAACCCCTGGGCCTGGAGAACACCTATGTATACAATCCCCGGGGGGGTACAGATATGCGTTCCGACAGAGCATTTGGATTTCGCAGGTGGAGAAGGACATACCTGGTCATCCCCGATGTGGTGCACGACGGCATAATGGGCGACAAGGGGATCTATTCAAACATCTACGATCTGTATACGTGGGACAGGGCCATAAACAACGGGGAGCTGATCCCTGACAGCCTCTGGGATGCTGCTTTCGAACATACACGCCTGACAAACAACCGCACTGTGCGATATGGCATGGGTTGGCGCCTGCAGTCGTTCATGGACACACATGTGGTGCACCACCCCGGGCGATGGAACGGCTTCAACACCTCCCTGAAGCGCTTCGTTGAACACGATGCCACCCTGATCATCCTGAACAACAACAGCAGCAATATCACACACCTGGTAGAAGCTCTGCAAAACATCCTTTTTCACGAGGAGATCGCCGCAAAAACCCAGCCGCCTCAAAAAGAGGACCCCGAAGAATATGAGGTGATCGGCGGGGGAGGCCGGGACACAGATGGCTCGTGAGCGCAGGGCCCATTATGAACACTTTTCACTACCTTTGCATATGGGCGAGAACCAGCCAACAGCAGCGCGGCCAACCCGCAAGGGGCCGACTGTACAACATGCCGTTCTTTAACACGTTGATATATCCGGGGTTCATGGCCCGGGGCCAAAAAAACCGTCGGCCTTCACAATCCCCCGGACACAACCGCAGTATCCCGCGACTTCAAAAGTGTGCAAAACAGCCAAGAAAGATATCCAAAGATATGGAAATCAAAATAGTAAACCATTCTGACAACCCCCTGCCGTCTTATGAAACGGCACTGTCGGCAGGGATGGACCTTCGGGCAATGATTCCGGCGCCGGTCGTGCTGAAGCCACTGGAAAGGGCGCTGATCGGCACCGGACTCCATGTCGAGCTGCCTTCGGGTTTTGAGGCCCAGGTAAGGCCCCGCAGCGGGTTGGCTGCAAAAAGGGGGATCACCGTCCTCAACACCCCGGGCACCATCGACGCCGACTACCGTGGCGAGATCAAAGTGATCCTGGTCAACCTGTCAAACGAAGAATATACCATACACCATGGCGACCGCATCGCCCAGATGGTCATCTCATCCCACGAACGGGCAGAGCTTACGCCGGCCGACGAGATCAGCGACACCATCCGCGGCACTGGCGGATTCGGTCATACAGGAAACAAATAAACAAACATGTACAGACCCACAAGATATTTGCTGCTGCTTGTTGTTGTCATCACCGTTAACGCATGCATTACCGCCAGGGAACAGGTGGCAGGCCCGGAAAGCCCCCCTGTCGAAAAGGCGGAAGAGGTGACGGAAGAAGACCGCCTCAAAAGTACCGCCATGCTCATCGACGGGATCCAGCAAAAACTCCTGGGCAACCCGGGACGCGCCGCCATCCTTTTTTTCGACGCTGCCAAAAAAGACCCCAACAACGATGCGGCACACTATGAGCTGGCAAAGATCCATGCCATGAATGGCGAATATGAAGATGCCTTCAGGCACGCAAACACCGCCATTGGCATTGACCCGGCCAACACCCGTTACCAAATGCTGCTTGCCGACCTTTACATCCTGACAGACAACCTTTCAGAAGCTGTCAAGGTGCATGAGCGCATCGCCCGCGACAATCCGGACAACATACAGCACCAGCGCAATCTGGTCGGCGCCTATCTCCACAATGAACAGTATGATGAGGCCATCGCCGTGCTGGAGTATATCGAGACCCTGACTGGCCTCTCAAAAGAANCAAGCATACAAAAACANAAGATCTGGGTAAGCCAGGGAAAATACGAAAAGGCCATCGAAGAGGCGAAAAAAATGAGATCCTATTTTCCTGAAGAACTTGTTTTTTATGAGGTGCTTGGTGAGCTTTACATGGAAACCGGCCAGAATGAAAAAGCCAGGGACATTTTTCTGGAAATGCTGGAACATGACCCCGACAGTTACATGGCCAGGTTGTTGCTTGCCGACTATTACCACCAGGAAGACCAGCCTGACGAGGCTTTTAAGCAAATCAAAGAAGCTTTTTACACCACGGGGTTTGAAATCGACGGCAAGGGGCGCATCCTTTATTCCTATATGCGCTGGGGAGAAGAAGAGCCCGTGTACCTTGAACAGGCGCTGACCCTGTCGGAGATCCTGCTGGAAACACACCCGGACAACCCTGAATCCTATCTTATCCATGGTGACCTGCTCAATCAGTACGGCAAAAAGGAAGCGGCGCGCGACATCTACCTCGTGGGGGTGGGCATGGACCCCTCAAGCCTGCCGGTATGGCAACAGATCCTCAGCCTGGACCTGCAACTCGGCGATTATGAGGGGATGCTTGAACATTCTGACATGGCACTGGAATACTTTTTTGAACAGCCCATCCTTTTTCTCTTTAACGGACTGGCGAACATGCAGTTAGAGGATTACGAGGCGGCGGCATCCGCACTTGAGTATGGACTGGCAATGACTGTGGCCGATGAGGAGTTGCAGCAGGACTTCCTTACCATGCTGGGCGACACCCACTATTACCTGGATGCACACGAGGCGTCCGACAGGTATTATGAAAGAGCACTGGAAAAAAACCCGGAGAACGCCACCGCGCTGAACAATTACAGNTATCACCTGGCCCTGCGCAAAGAACACCTTGACAAAGCCCTGGAGATGTCGGAAAAGTCCCTGCAGCTTGTTCCCGGCAATGCCGCCTTCCTTGACACCTATGGCTGGATCAAATATCAGATGAAAGAGTACAGGGAGGCGGAAAGGTGGATCGCCAAAGCCCTGGAAGCATCTGAAGAGCCCAACGCCGCCATCCTGGAACACTATGGCGACGTGCTTTATCAGCTTGGAGAGCAAGAAAAGGCCATTCAATACTGGAGAAAAGCCAAAGAAACAGGGAACGGATCCGACCTCCTTTACAAGAAAATCCAGGATCGTACGTTGTATGAATAAAAACAAGTTCCCGTGTTGAAAGCGACGAAACCCATTCTCGTCATATTGTTGCTTGTGCTGCATGCGTGTGGACCTATCAAAGATGTTGTGACCCCTGAAGTGGAGGAGATGAGCGTTTCCCGGACGCTTACTGCCCTGAAAGACAATGAGACATCCTTTGATTTTTTCGCGACGCGCTTTTCTGGTGTGGCAACCATTGACAACAGCAGCTTCAACGTGAGCGGGAACATACGTATCCGGAAAGACTCCGCCATCTATGTTTCCATATCCCCTCTGCTCGGCATAGAGATGGCACGCGTGCTGGTGACCCCTGACAAGGTAAAGATCATCAACCGTTTGGATGGAACATATTATGAAGGAGAGGTGGGCAACATAAACAACATCCTGAACACACAGCTTGATTATTACATGCTTCAATCCATCTTGGTAGGCAATGACTTTGGCCATTTCTCATCAGACAACTTCAGGGTTTCTTCCGATAAGGGCAGGGTGTTTTTGCAGAACCCCGGTCGGAGTCCATCATCAGCAAACACCGGGGGGTTGGTTTTCCAGCAAAACCTTTGGCTGGACAGTGAGACGTTCAGGATAACAGAGAACCTGCTCTACGAACCCCTGACCAGAAGAAGCATGCGCGCCAGGTATGAGCGCTTTGATCTGGTGGCAGGACAGCATGTTCCCCGGGAAATGTCTTTGACATTTGTTGATCCCGTTACCCGTGCCGAACTTCATATACAGTATAGCAGAACAACAATAAATGATACCCGTCCCATCACCTTTTCCATTCCCGACAGGTATCGTCCGATGATGGGAAATTAAAGTCAGTATTCAGAATGAAAAACCACCATTTTCTCATTCCGGTCTTTTTATTGCTGCTTGGGTTACCGCATGGGGTGGCACAGACCCGGGGGGACCTGGAGCGTGACAAGGCTCTCCTTGAGCGTGAGATCCGTATCACCAGCCAGCTGCTGCAGGAGACCCAGCAGACGGCAGAGACCAACATCGGCCGGCTGGTGATGCTCAACAGCCAGATAGACCGGCGGGAGCAGCTTCTTGGCACCATACAGAACGAGATACGCATCATCAATCGCAGGATCTCGTCCATAACACGTTCGGTGCAAGAGCTGGAGCAGGACCTTGAAGACCTGAAGAGGTCATATGCCCGGTTGATAGAATATGCAGCACGAAACCGCGATGCCTATCACCGGATGATGTTCATCTTCTCTGCTGAAAACTTCAACCAGGCCTATCTGCGTATGCGCTACATGCAGCAATACGGCCGTCACCGCCGACAGCAGGCGGAAAAGATCCGGGAGACAAGGGTCAGGCTTGACGAGCAGATAGCGGCCCTTGAGTCGGAGAGGGAGACACAGCATGCTCTTTTGGCGCGACAGAGAGAGGAGGTGCGCGACCTGGCAAAGGAGAAGGCAACACAGGAGCAAACGGTGTCAGACCTCAGGTCGAAAGAGCAGCAGCTCTTGCGCCAACTCAGGCAGCAGGAAAGAGAAGCGCAGGCGCTGCAGGAAAAAATACGGCAGGTCATTGTCGAAGAACGCCGTCGTGCGCGAGAAAAAGCAGAGGCCGAGGGGCGTGTTGCCACCGACATGTATTCCCTCACCCCTGAAGAGCAGTTGTTGTCGGACAACTTCGCAGGCAACCGCGGCAGCCTGCCCTGGCCGCTGGAAAGGGGGGTGATCACCAGTTCTTTTGGAGAACAGCCACACCCGGTGCTCCCGGGCATCAAAATCTCCAACAATGGCGTTGACATCAGCACCTCCGAAGGTGCACTCGCACGGTCTATCTTCGATGGCAGGGTGTCAAGGGTCATCTCCATTCCCGGGGGCTTCTATGCCGTCATCATCCGCCACGGAGAATATCTCAGTGTGTATTCCAACCTATCAGAAGTGTTTGTTGTCAACGGGCAAACGGTAAGCACTAGAGATGAGCTGGGCGTTGTGGGCACCAACAGGCGGGATGCAAAAACATCCCTGCACCTGGAGATATGGAAAGGGAGCGACAAACAAAATCCTGCTGCGTGGATCGCACGACAATAAAAATGAGCGCGAGAAAACACCCCGGCGCGGTTTTTAGATAGAACATTCAGAAAAAACCCGTAGGTTTGCACCAGGCTATGGTTGGAACGAAGGGACAGGTCGTTTAAAAAGCCGTAAACAAACATCATTTCTAAAACAGAGAACCCATGAACATCACATTGTTGTTTTCTCCCGGACCTACGGAGATCATCATCATCGTACTGGTAATTATTCTGCTGTTTGGCGGCAGAAAGATCCCTGAGCTGATGCGCGGCCTGGGAAGGGGAATGAAAGAGTTTAAGAAAGCACAAAAAGATGATGATTCGGATGATGAACCGGAGGTTAAAAAGGGTGATGACAAGAAAGACAAGGAAGAATAGATTGTTTCTTCTTTGCCGGTTTTTTGCCTGGGCCCTTGTTTTTCTCTTTTTTGGCACGGGTCCTGTTTCCGGCAGCGTATCAACCCTTGCGGAGGAAGGGGTAGATGCCGCTGACAGCCTGGTGATATCCCCCGACGATCCCATCGTGGCCATGCTTGACAGCCTGGCGAAGCTATCGGTCTTTGACGCGATCGACAGGCGCTCAGACGATGGCCGCCTGCGCAAACACAACTTCCCTGCAGGTTTTGTTCCGGCTTTTTCTGACTCTGTTTACCAGCATCGAATGGATGCTTTGAATGCCCGTTCACCCTTTGAGTTTGTGTATAACGCTCAAGTACAGACCTTCATTAATCTTTACGCCAACCACAGGCGGGAGCTGACAGAACGCATGATGGGCCTGGGCGGGTTGTATTTCCCTTTGTTTGAGGAGCAGCTCGACCGTCACAACATACCCCTTGAGATGAAGTACCTGGCCGTGGTGGAGTCGGCGCTCAATCCCACAGCCCGCTCCCACATGGGCGCCACCGGGCTGTGGCAGTTCATGTTCCATACCGGCAGGCTATACGGGCTGCAGGTAAACAGTTATGTGGACGACAGGACAGACCCGCTGCGTTCGACCATCGCCGCCTGTGAACACCTGAACGACCTTTATGACATTTACGGTGACTGGTCGCTGGTGATCGCCGCATACAATGCAGGTCCCGGCAACGTAAACCGGGCCATCCGCCGTGCCGGGGGTGTCAGGGACTTCTGGCTCATACGTCACTTCCTGCCCAGGGAGACCCGCAACTACGTGCCTGCCTTCATTGCCGTGACCTATGTGATGGAGCACGCCGAAGCACACAACCTGTATGCCATTCCACCCGCATATTCGCATATGGATATAGACTCCATTGTTGTAAGACAGGAGCTGAGCCTGCGCAACATCAGCACCTTGCTGGACATCCCCCTTGACCATTTGCGCTACCTGAACCCTGCTTTCCGGCAGAACATCATACCACACAACCCGGACAACCCCTATGTTCTGAAGCTGCCAGAGGAATATGCTGGTGTCTTCCTTGCCAATGAAGAGGCCATCTACAACCATCGCACCCCTGAAGAGATACGCCAGGAGGAACGTGCGGCTCAACTGGCCGAGACCACCGTGCATGTGGTGCGCCGCGGTGAGGTGCTGGGCACCATTGCCCGGCGCTACGGCACCTCTGTCAGGGCCATACAGCAGCTCAACAACATGAGGGGAACCCTGATCCGTCCAGGACAACGACTTCTTGTCAGGGCCCCTGCCCCGCCACCCAACCCCGCACCAGGGGGGGCCAACGTCCATGTGGTGCGCAGCGGAGAAACACTGGGCGTCATTGCCAACAGGTACAGCATCTCCGTCGACAACCTGAAACAATGGAACAACCTCAGCAGTAACATTATCCGGCCCGGACAACAACTAATCGTCAGGCCCCCGGAGCCCAGCGCCAGCACCAACTAGCATCGGTGTCGATGGCACATATTTTGTGGAAATAACGGTAAACCAAAAGACAACGTATATGAAAACCCTGCAAACCATGTGGTTCTTTCGTGCCGCCTTTGCGTTGGCGATCATTCTTGCAGCAACCGCCTGCAGCCCGGTTGAGCGCCCCTCAAAGCCCTCCGCATCAGGAAGGGCCGGAGAGCTGCTTGTGATCATGGAACCACGTCTGTGGGACGGCCGGGTTGGCGAGACATTCAAGGATGTGTTTCGCAAACCCGTGCCCATGTTGCCACAAGCCGAGCCGATGTTCAACGTCATCTTCATCCCCAGAAGAGAGTTTTCCAGGGTGTTTGAAACCCATCGGCATCTCTTTTTCATTGAGGTGGATGAAACCCTTTCGTCGCCATCCATAGAGTTCAGCCGGGATGTGTGGTCTTACCCACAGCTCGTGGTGCGTGTGAAGGCTCCTGATCAGGACGCCGCCGTCCGTATCCTGAACAACAACGCCCGGGAATTCTATGACAGATACCTTGCCGTCGAATACCTCCGCCTGGAAAATGCTTACCGGCGCATGCTGATGACGTCGTCGCACCGGACAGTAAAGAACCTGTTTGGCATCGACATGGCCATCCCTGAAGGCTATTTTGTGGCCACCGAGGGCAACGATTTCGTCTGGCTGCGCAAAACGGCCACAAGGGAAGAGTTTGACCAGTCTGTGATGATCTGGACACTGGATTATACCGATCCGCAAGTGGATTTTAACGAGGACGTCATCTGGGCGCGGCGCGACTCCATCACCAGACAATATATTCCCGGACAGTTCCCCGGCACCTATATGACAACCTATCGGGGGGAGCTGGAGCTTCGTCCCGACTTCAGGGAGATTGACTTCAACGGCAAATACGCCATTGAGGCCCGCAGCCTGTGGCGTGTGGAAGGCGACTTCATGGGCGGCCCTTTTGTGACCTTTACCTTCGTGGACGAAGAAACCAACCGGCTCTTCATGATCGATGGCTGGGTGTTTGCCCCCAGGTACGACAAACGCGACTATCTGCGGCAGGTGGAAGCCATCATCTGGTCAACACGGTTCCCCGAAAAGGAAGAGGAAGCAGAAGATGCCCCGGAAGTCTGAAAGACTTTCAAAAAGATCTGCTCCTAGTGGCTCCCGGGGGTCCTGAACCCCAAAACACGGCCCTGGCCATAGCTTTTGCCTGACGATATCCCTTGTCTATATTGCCGGAGAAACATCCAGAAAGTCCCGGTGCTCGGCCTTCATCATGCTTTCAATCATCAGTTCCATGAGCTCCGGTAAGCCATGTTCACTGTCATGTAATGCAACTGACCTCAACTATTTTATCTCAATGTCATCAAGCAAGACGGCTGTGTCATAAATGCTATCACCCACATCGGTGGCCCGGAACATCAAGGTAACACATTGCCCTTGGTAAGATGATATGTCAAGTGATGATGACTGCCAGCCGGTCATGTAAACATCTCCTCGATCAAAGGAAATCTCCGGGGAAACAGAGATCAGGTCACCCGCGATGCCATCAGGATACTCATCAGAAGGCGCTGATGCCCCAAATTCCGCGGCAATACCATCGATGGTTCTGATCATGATCACATCCCAAACTCCCTCTTCGTTGATAATGACCACCTGAAATGTGTCCTGGTACTGAGAGCCAATATACTCCAGAAACTCTTCCGACAAAAAGTTCCATTTAAAGCTAAGCTGGCTTGCATTGTCTGGCAAACGCAATGTCTGCGATATACTACCCATCGACTGTGTGAAACCCATTCCCGTGGATATGATTCCCATATTAGGACCTTTTTGTGGTGTAAGAAAGGCGAGCTGGCTGATGACCCTGCCATCTCCCACTTTTGTCCAGCCCAGCAAACCGTAATCAAAGATGCCGTTAATAAGGTCCAGTGAATATTTCATGGTGGTGGATCCACCCAGTCCAAACACTGCATTATCAGGGGGGCCTGAACTGGAGTTTATGGAGCTGATATTTCCTGTTGTTTTATTTTGCTGTGCGAGTTCAATAAAAAAGTCGCGGCTTCTGTAAATACAAAAATCACTGGGAACCACCTCGCTATAGCCAAAATATGTCTTGGCCCCTTTGGCAATGAACGCATTTTGCAGCCGGTTGGTCTTGGTGCTTTCGCAGGAATTGTTAAGGATGACGCTCTGTGGAAATGTGCCTGGCATGGAAGCAATAAAAGGGGCAAATACCGTGTAAACGCTCCCATTGAAAGAAGCTTGCCCGTCATAGCTGATCGTGAAGTTTCCGTATATGCCCATTTGTGGGTCGTCACCCTGCATCAGAGGCACATAGCTATTATATACTGTCTGGGTTGTGTCCACCACCTCGCCTGTCATGATCAGATTTCCATCGGCCCCATGCGTGGCAATGACCACAGTGCCATAATTGACCATTTCATAAAGCCGTCCAACGGTAGCTTGCTGGTTTACGTACGAGGTCACTGAAAACTCGCCGCATGCTACACTGTCCAGAATATTGATAATATGCCCTCTTTCGTTCCAGGGGGCGAACTCCCATTCAAATGGGGCATAGATAAAGACATTCCTGTTTCCAATCGTATTGGGGTCAAACGTTGACTTGAGTGTGCTTTCATCAACACTGATACCACGGGTTTGCTTTTCCAGGGGGACGACGGGGGTTTCGCTGCGCCTTTGCCTGAATTCATCAGGCCGTGTAGTGCCCCCGCCGCGGGTAATCGTGGTGCCATGTTCGTCCTGCTTGCTGATGATGGCTCCGCCACGAATGCCTGACTCATAAACAATTTCAACGGATGTGGGTCCGGTATGATTTACATTTTCCACTCCTGGCTGTGTTTCCAGCCATTGTACCAGCTGACTGACCGCCTGTTCCGTATTTGCCTGGCTGCCTCCAAGGAAGGCATTTAGCTGATCGGCTATGTTGTTTTGCGTGGTGAGCAAATCGTTCATGCTGCCTGTGGGTAAGTTGTCAAAAACAGCAACCGTGGCTGGGGTTGACCTTATCTCATCTCCATCAACTATTTGCCCCTTGGCCACAAATGTCATTTGCCCGGCATCTGATTCAAAAATGGTAAATAGGCCACTGTAAATCCCATCGCCCTTGATTTCATCACCATCCCGTTGCAGGTCGCCACTGTCAACCAGGTAACCCACTTCCGCGGAACCACCTCCGGTAGTATCGATAAGCCGGATGGTATCGCCCACTTCAAGACCGGATGGTATCCTTACTGTTGCGCGGATTTCAGTATTTGTGTTCACAAGTATTTGTTGCGGAAAAACGGATAGTTCGCCCAGTAAATTTGGCTCAATGTCGTTGTCATCGCTACATTTGGTATGCAAGAAAAGTACTGCTGCTCCAATCAGTGCAATGGCACTGAATCGAAAAATCAATAATAGTTTCTTCATAATCGTAGTGGTTAGGGTTTTGGTTATAATAAGGGTGCTTGACCTCAGTTTCAGTCTCTTTTATCGACTTGATATCCTGCAATATATGGAGTAATAACTGTACCAATAATTAACCAAATAAACCTTTCAAAAGAACCTCTAAATATACAACTATTTTTATTTTTTCTGCAAATTCTGATCGTGTTACACTTTTTATATTCTGAACGGGTTTTCTTTTCACGGGAGCTTGCATGATAATTTATGCAAAACCATTGGCCCAAAACTGTATAAAAAAACCCTCCCGGTCAAGGAGGGTTTTGTGCCGGGGGGACTCGAACTCGCACTGGGGGTCAGGCTGTTATAGAAATTAGTAGAAACAGGGGAGAAAAAACTACCGGGTCATTCAAATTATGGCCTTATTTCTGTGTATCCACGTATTTTAAAAACCTCACAAATTCAT
>SL_3KL_010_SEDDRAFT_10004813_pt1 | contig 12176 bp, 11 predicted proteins | sample SodLakKL_010_SED_2_FD_10381 | JGI IMG/M metagenome (IMG submission 10381)
CAGTGTACAACAACACCATTCTGAATAGCGGATTTCGAAGAGCCGGCCTGAACCGGGGAGCCAATATTAATTTCGAAAATGGAGCTCGGGGTAAAGCGTTCAATAACTTGTTGATAAATAACAAGCGCGGCCTCCGAATTCTGGATGATGCGGATATCGAAAATATAGAGTATGATTACAACTGGCTTTACGGGTCACACCAGGAATTAGTGGATGAGTTTCTACCACAGGATTCCGAAACCGAGCAGCGACCAAACGATGTAATGGGCGGTGTTGGTGAGAATGATCCGTTATTTGTGGATTACGAAATCGACAAATTTTCTATGGAAGATTTCGAGCTGGGAGAAAATCAGCCCGACGATATGAACACCGTGGGAAATTGGGATTTCAGACTGCAGGCAGATTCTCCGGCGCTGGGAGCAGGCACTACCGAATTCAGTCCGGTAGATGTAGATTTTACGCTTTCGGGCGATCGAGGGCCATCCATTCTTCAGCCGAATACTGATATGGGAGCATACCCGGCTGATGGCAGTGGACTTCGTTTAAACTAATACGATCATTATACTGATCACACAACAGGGGGATCCTGCGGAAGCAGGGTCCCTTTTTTTATTGGTTAACTGTTACCAGAGCATCATCTTCATGCAGAATACACTGCCACCGCTCTTTATGTATTCGAAAGTGCTGTATTCGTGAACGGAGAATTCGTTATCACGCAAATTTTGATTAGCATCGGTGCAGCCCTGCTGAATCATCACGTTTTTTCCATCCGGGCATACGGCATTCACGGCAAACTGCTTTTTGGCTTCGTATGATGAGGTGTCGATTACGGTATCAAACAGTTGATGGATCATTTCGAGTCCATTTTCGGTAAATGCATCAGAATAGATCAGTGCAGAGCTTTCATTTAAAATACTCAGGCAGGTATCGAGGTGATAGAAGCTTTCGTCTACCAACTCCAGCGCAATTACGGGCACATCATACAGGTCTGAAATTTGTTCATAAGCGTTGATGGAGCTTCGAAACCCATATCCGCCCCAAATGAGCTTGCGTTTAAAATGCCATAACGCATCTCCCATCCCTTCAAAATCACTGACGTTCTCCGGATTGAGATGGTGGATTTCATACCCTTCTTTCTTGTAAAACTCCTCAATGTATGGAACTTCCTTTTTTCGCTGATCAGCATGCATAATGCTCATGATCACTTTTTTCGTGCCGTCTTCATCAATAAACGGGAGGCTTTGGTTGGCACAAAAAACCATATCGGGCAACCCTTTTTGTCCTTCTACAACTTTTACCTCAAACCCGAGCTCTTCGTAGCCATCTTGCAGATGATTCCATTCACTCTGCGCCTGCATTTTGTCCACACCGCCGATGTGTCCCTCCATATGCGGGTTGATGACATACTCAACATCAAAATATGCGGGAGTAACCATCATTACTTTATCCGGTGCCGGCATTGTTGGCAGGTCGGAAATTGTAAAATCGATCTCTTTTGCGGATGTAATAATTCGTGCCATGATAGAAATTGGTTAAGTTGAATAGCTGCTCAATGATGCTGACCAGGTTTTTTCCCGGTTATCTTCAGCGGCAGAGAATATAAGAGTAAAAAATGTGATATGATGCACCAAAGTTTTTCGTTCACCCTATCAACGCAATAGAATTATCTAATTTACTGCCGAATAAATGGTTTTACAGTCTGAAATTCTGAATCAAATTGCTCCTCTTGAGCTGAAAGCGCGAACTATTGTGGAGGGGTTTATCTCCGGCCTTCACCGAAGTCCCTATCACGGCTTTAGCGTGGAGTTTGCCGAGCACAGGCCATACAACCAAGGGGATGAATTTAAGCATATCGACTGGAAAGTGTATGGCAAGTCAGAGCGGTTTTTCATAAAACAGTACGAGGCGGAGACAAACTTGCGTGCTCACGTTGCGCTGGATATCAGCAGCTCGATGTACTTTAAACATTTTGCCGACTGGAGTAAACTGCGCTACTCCATCCATTTTGCAGCGGCACTTATGTATATGATGAATCGCCAGCGCGACGCCACCGGACTGATGCTTTTTGATGATGAGATCCGCGCCGAATATCCTGCCAAGTCGTCAAATAACCATCTGCGAAGGCTTTTTACGGTACTTGAAAAAGAGCTGGAGCGAGAGAAAGAAAAGTCGAATGAGCGGCGGGGATCCGCATCGGCAGATGCTTTACACAGCCTGGCGGAACGGCTTAAGCGTAGAAGCTTGGTGATTGTTTTGACAGACCTTTTTGAGGATGCTGAAGGTCATGATGCGCTAATGTCTGCTTTGCGACACCTGAAGCATCAAAAACATGAGGTGCTTCTGTTTAATGTGCTGGAGCACCGAAGCGAGCGGGAACTCGATTTTGCCGATGGAAAGTTTCTATTTGAGGATATGGAAACCGGCGCCGAGATGGAGTTAAATCCCAATCAGGTGAAGGAGGATTATCAACAGAAAGTACACGAGTACACCAAAAAGTTTAAGCGTGCTTGCAGTAACGCACGGGTCGACTTTGAGGAGATTGATACTGAAAGCCCGTTTGACTTGGCACTGTTGGCCTATTTGAATAAGCGGAAAAAGTTGATGTAGATAGTTAAATGAGTGAGAAGGCAAAAGTGAAAAGTTCCTGTTTTACTATGCGAGATAGAGATCTGACAGCGTCTATGTCATAATAATTCTACACACTCAACGCTGACAGATCCGGTTGGTGCTGTCAGGTTCAAACCTTCAAGACCTAGCTTCATGTCACTTTCGATCTCATCAACACCTTGTTGAGTAGCTTTGGAGAAAGTCGTTTCAGGTAGACGGCTAAAATCTCTTTGCCGCCGATATAGATCTCCTCTTTGCCGGCGGAAACTTTCGGCAACAGCTTATCGACAAACTGCTGGGTTGACATCGCTTTTTTATGCGCATCTCCCATTTCGTTGAGGGTTGATCCATCCGCGGTTAATGCGTGTTTCGTGATCTCTGTTTTTACATAGCCGGGGCATACCAGCGTTACGTGAACGCCGGAGTCGAGAACCTCTTGACGAAGACAATCAAACCAGCCGTGGAGAGCGTGTTTTGACGCGGCGTAAGCAGAACGGTATTTGGTGCCGATTTTACCCATCACGCTGCTTGTAACAACGATGTGGCCGTCTCCTTTCTCAATCATTTTTGGCACAACTTCTTTGGTAAGGGCAATGGTGCCGAAAAAGTTTACCTCCATCAGCTTGCGAACGGAATCCATCTCTGCTTCGAGAGCGAGTGCACGCTGGCTGATGCCGCCATTGTTGAAGAGGATATCAATCCCCCCAAACTGCTGCCAGGCATCTTTTGCTTTTTCAGGAATTGATTCGGTGTCGGCAAGATCGAGAGGCAGAACAGCAATAGATTCGGGATCACCCCCACAATTCTTTTTTACACGCTCGAGCTCATCAACCCGGCGGGCTGAAAGAATTAACCGTGCTCCCTTTTTGTTCAGGGAGTAGGCTAACGCCTCACCAATTCCTGATGATGCTCCCGTAATCCAAATAACTTTATCATTGTAATACATGGCAAACCGACTGAATGAATGTTTGATGTCGAATATAATTGATTTGATAGATACAATGAATTAAGAATGTGTCCGGTTTTCCCTATTTTGCTTTGTTAACCACAAATTGTTCAGATAGAATTATGCCACCAAAACATACCATACTGCTTGTTGAAGATGAGCGGGAACCGGCCGACATGCTTGCCAACTTTTTAGAGATGGGCGAGTACAACGTCCTTACTGCGTACGACGGTAAGGAAGCTCTCGAGTATATTGAAAAACAGGCGGGGGAAATACAGCTGGCCATTTTGGATATTATGGTTCCTCATGTTGATGGTAAAGAGATTTGCAGGGTGATACGAAAGCATCCTATTTTGAGCGAGATTCCGGTAATATTTCTGACCGCAAAAGATAAAGAGAAAGATGAAATTGAAGGCTTGGAGCTCGGAGCAGATGATTACATTCCCAAGCCGGCCAGCCTCAAGTTGGTGAAAGCCCACGTCGATTCACTGATTCGCCGGCAGCAACCGCAAAACAGTAAATGGATTCAGTATGGTGATCTATATCTCGATGTAAACGGGAAAGATCTGTACCACAAAGAGCAACGCGTAGATTTAACTTCCACGGAATACACGCTGGTGGAGATGTTTTTTCAGAATCCAAAAGTAGTGTTTAGTCGTCAGCAGATTTTGGAGCATATCGGCGATGATGACAAGTACGTTTTTGATCGCACTGTGGATGTTCACGTAAAAAATCTGCGGCTTAAACTGGGTGAATCGTCCGATATTATAAAAACGTATCGCGGTCTGGGATACGGTATGAACCGAGATTTGGTAAGCGTATGAGCATTCGTGCCAAATTAGCCTGGACATTTATAATCCTGCTGATATTCGGAATTACCGCCATCAGCAGTTACTCCATTCTGTTTATCCGAAATTATCTGCTCGAAGAGGGAGAGCAGCAGATTATCAGCGATACGGAGTGGCTTTCGATTACCATCGAAAATCTTCGTCAGGATGAGATGTTTGAGACCAACCTGAATGAAGCTGCCCGTACATCCGGTTACCAGATTTCTATTTATGACGAAAGTGGCGTGCTTTTCGCTTCGGTTCCCTATCACGAAGATGTACAGGCTCCCGACAGGCTTGCTGATGAACGTCGGGCAGAATTGAGGGCAAGCAGTAACGTACAGCTTATTGACGATGCTGAAACAGAAAGGTTAATGGCCTACAAGGGTGTTCAAAGCGATGAAAACCCTGCGCAATACCTGCAGGTGAGTATAGAGAAAGATCAAATTTACGCCCCCATCAAAACCATTCGGTGGATCATCTATACGGGAATGTTCATCTCAATGGGGCTCGTAATTTTGGTGAGTGTGCTTTTTTCAAGATATATATCGAGGCCTATTATTCAGCTGGAGTCGGCCGCGCGGGATATTGCCGGCGGAAATGTAGATCGTACACTCGATCTGGATCGCGATGATGAATTTGGCACTCTTGCCCGTTCGCTGAACCGGATGGCAGATCGCCTGCGGGCAGATAATGAAGAGGTAAAGCGCCTGTATGATAAGCAGCGACAGTTTTTTGCAGATATCACCCACGAAATTCGAAATCCGCTCCATACCATTTCGGGCTCGCTGGAGATGCTGCAGATAGATGGGCTGGATAAGGAAAAGAAAACGCAATATCTGGAGACGGCATCACGGCAAACCGAACGGATAAATCGCCTTTTTAAAGATCTTGTTACGCTGCAGCGGTACGATTCTGACAGCTATTTTATTGAGAAAAAATCGTTCGATATGGCGATGGTTCTGGACGATGTAGAGCAGCTGTATAAAAGCTGGGCCGATGAGAAAGGAATCTCCCTGGAGTTTGATGAAACCTCCGTTACGGTATTTGCCGATCCCAATAAAATAGAGCAGGTGCTCGAAAACCTGGTGTCGAATGCCATCAAATATACCAATGAAGGGGAGATAAATCTTAACATTACCGAGAGAGAGACGGACGTAATTATAGAGGTGCAGGATACCGGCATTGGAATTTCAGAAGATCATTTGAAGCGGCTTTTCGATCGATTTTACAGAACTGATAAGGCGCGATCAAGGGATAAGGGCGGAACCGGGCTTGGCCTGGCCGTGGTGAAAAGTATTCTGAACGCTCACGGATCAGATATAGATGTGGAGAGCGAACCCGGAAAAGGGTCAAGATTTTGGTTTACGCTACCGAAACAAGAGAGTGCTTAATCACTGGAAATCCAGCGATGTGCGTATGCTGCCGCAATAGCTCCAATAGCCGGTGTTAAAACATAAATGGGCAGATCTTGCAGGCCATATCCGCTGTTGATGTACTCCAAAATCGCAAATCCGCTGTTCATAGCCGGGTTCAAGCCGGCACCCGATATATTAAGAGAAACAAGATAACAGCCGGCAAAGCCTGTACCGATTAAAAAACCGAATACTGGATTTCTTTTTCCTGAAGGTGGATACATGATCTGTAAAAAGAGGAGTACAAACAGGAAAGAAAACAGAAGCTCTGTGGCGATAAATTGGAACGTACGAGTTGCGGGTTCCGGCTGAGGTAAAAAGGTTGTTGTGGAAATCCACCAAACAAACAGTCCCCCCAATATTGCTCCGGCTACCTGACCGGACAAATAAAGAGCCAATTCCGATAAATTTATTTTATTGCGAATCCACGCAGCCAGAGAAACGGCCGGGTTAAAATGTGCAACCGATATATCAGCAGCTAAATACGTGAGAACAATTAATATAAATCCAACAGCAATTGGGTCGACGGTTACACCAACCGCAACTGTAAAGAAAAATGTACCGAAGCTTTCGGTAAAGAGCTTTTTCATAGAGAGCATTCTGTTAGTCACGCAAGAATCTAATTGGAATAATGTATAGAAAGCAAATGAAACCTAAAAAAGGATGAAGCAGATTCTCTTCCATACAGTTGTTTAGAACAAATCTATGTAGAGGCTCTTCACTCTCGCTTCATAATTAAACGGTTTCTTTTAATTCTGAGAACCGACCCGTAATGTGATTTAAGGTAAGATTTATGCGAATTGGTATAGTTTTAATGAACCTTGGTGGACCAACACACGAAGATAATGTCCCCATTTTTCTGCGTAATTTATTCCAGGATGAGGATATTATTAAGCTTGGTGGTGGGGTTTTTCAAAATGCATTTTCTAAAATTATCGCCAAATTCAGGGCTCCATCTGTAGCTGAAGATTACAAAGAGATTAATGGATGTCCCAAAGGTTGTACCGGAAATAATCACTGCTTTAACCGGCAGAATAAAGTGGTTTCAGACTGCTGCTCGCCCATTAATGGATTGACTGAAAAACAGCGCCGAGGCCTCGAAAAACATTTCAAGAAAAATCTACCCGATGCCGATGTGAAGGTCTACACCTGCATGCGTTATTGGCTCCCATTTGCCGACCAGATAATGGACGACCTGGTAGAGGATGGGATTACTCATACGGTATTGATGCCGCTCTACCCGCAGTTTTCCTGGACAACCACAGGCAGCAGTTTCCGTGATTGGGAAACGGTTGGGCAAGAAAAATTCGGCGACGAAGGCGCCCCTTGGAAGGAGTTTCACGTAAAGAATTACCACCGAAATGAAGATTATCTGCAAGCAATAAACGATCGGATTGATGAAGCCCTTGCGGATATGGATGAAGAGACTCGAAATAAAACACACTTTATATTTAGTGCGCACGGAACTCCTCTCCTGGAAGTTCGCAGCGGCGACCCATATACGGTTGAAATTAAAGAGACAATGGAAGCGGTGATGGAACGCCGGGAAGAGAAGCACTCATACTGGCTGGGTTTCCAATCTAAAGTTGGGCCGCAAAAGTGGACACAGCCAAACACCGAGGAGCTGGTAGCACGGCATATGGAGTATGGAATTAAAAACTTCCTGATGATTCCTATCGCATTTGTAACAGACCATATTGAAACGCTTTACGAATTGGGTGTAGAGTTGGTAGAGGATTTGGAAGAGGAAGGATATACGTTTGAGAATTTAAAGGTGATGGATGGGTTGAACGATCATCCGCTTTTTATAAAAGCGTTGGCTGATGAGTCTATGAAGGTATTAGATCATGAGTTAAAAGGCGTTCAGTCCGGGAACGAGCAAGAGAAATCGAAAATAACAGCTACAACGTAACGGATGTTATACCCTTCAACAGAACATTTTACACTTATTGGTGTAAACCATTGGGATGCACCGGTTGAAATTCGGGAAAAGTTCAGCCTCGATGCAAACAAGAAAAGCCTCCTTTTAGATGGAGCTCGGCGTGAAGGCACGGATAGTATTTTTGTGGTTTCGACCTGTAACCGTACCGAAATAATTGCGCATAAAGCCACTGCAAAAGAACTGATTAGGCTGTTGACAACCTATTCGGACGGAAATCTGGATGAATTCCATAAGTTTGGATTTGAGCTAAATGGCGATCAAGCCGTGGAGCATCTGTTTAAAGTATCTACCGGTTTGGATTCGCAGATATTGGGTGACCTCCAGATTGTAAAACAGGTGAAAGAGGGGTACGAATTTTCTGCCGGTGAAGGGATGGTCTCCGGCGAGCTCCACCGATTGATGCAGCATATTTTTCGAGCCCACAAACGTTCACGGAATGAAACTTCTCTGGGCCAGGGAGCGGCAACCGTAGCTTATGCGGCTGTACGTTTTGCAACGCAGACGTTCGAAAACCTTACCGATAAAAATATACTTCTCGTAGGAACAGGAAAAATCGGAAAGGTTACGTGTAAAAACCTGATTAACCTCGGTGCCAGTAAACTTACGTTGATTAATCGTACCCGTGACCGCGCCGAATTTGTTGCCGATAGATTCAACCTCGAAGTTGCCGATATGGAGCGGCTTCCTGAGCAGATAGCGGATGCAGATCTCGTAATTGTGGCAACCGGAGCCAGCGAGCCGGTAATTCGCCCCGAGCATATGAGGCCATCGATGGAGAAGCCGAAGTTTAAAGTGATGCTGGACTTGTCGGTACCGAGAAATATCGACCCGAATGTAGCAACACTCGATTTTGTGGATGTTGCCAATATGGATATGCTGGGTGATGTGACCGACGAAGCGTATCAGAAACGGGAAAAAGAGGTGCCGCTCGTTAAAAAAATTATCGATCAGGAGTTTTCCGACTACAAACTCTGGTTGAAAGAACAGCGCGTAGTGCCAACGATTAAAGCACTGACACGAAAGTTTGAATCTATTCGGGAAGATGAACTCGATTTTTTCAAGAATAAAATTACATCCAACGACTATGATAAGGTTGATAACCTGACCCGCCGCATTGTTAATAAAATTGCCGCATACAGTATTGAGCATCTGCGTGATCAACATCAATCCGAAGATGTAGCAAAGTTGGTCTCAGATATGTTTAAGCTCGAACAACAAGAGAATGAGTAAGCTAATCCGTATCGGTACGCGCGACAGCCAGCTGGCCACATGGCAGGCTGAACAAGTGGCGCAACAACTGCAGGACCGAGGGCATCAAACCGAACTGATATTTGTAAAATCGGAGGGTGATTTAGATCTGAAGACACCGCTGACCGAAATGGGCGGAAAGGGAGTATTTACAAAAGCGCTTGATGATGCTTTGCTGGAAGAGCGGATTGATCTCGCGGTACATTCATACAAAGATTTGCCAACTGAAAATCCGTTGCCGCTTGTGGTTTCCGCCGTAATGGAGCGGGAAGATGCGCGGGATTCACTGGTAGCTCCAAAAGGTTTAGAGTTTCTTGATGCCCCTTCAGTAGAAGCGATCATTGCCACCAGCAGTAATCGTCGCCGGGCGCAATGGCTGCACCGCTACCCCAATCACGAAATTACAAACATCCGCGGGAACGTAAATACCCGGCTACGTAAAGTAGATGAAAATGGCTGGAATGGAGCTATATTTGCTGCAGCGGGGCTAAAGCGGATCGGACTTGAAGATAATATTTCGCAATATCTCGACTGGATGGTACCGGCGCCTGCTCAGGGCGCGATGGCCGTTATGGTTCGGGATGATGATGAGCAGATGATCGAAATAACATCGGCTCTGCAGCACGAAGAGTCTGCCCTTTGCACCGGGGTAGAGCGAGAACTTCTGAATGAAATGGAGGCCGGCTGCAGTGCCCCCGTTGGTGCATTTGCCTGGACTGAAGGAACTGATTTGATTCTTTATGCTGTGGCACTGAAGGTGGATGGATCTCTGCAGTACGACGTGGAGATGAAAGTTCCCGCAGCGGATGCAAAAGGGGTTGGGCGAAAAGCTGCCCGGAAATTGTTGGAGCAGGGCGCTGATAAGCTCATGGATGAAATTCGAAGTTAGAGGCTGAATTTTTAACTCAACATGTGCTCTTCTATGGATGATCTCCGGGATATACTTGTCACTCGCGATTTGGATGATGAACAGGTTGCCTTTGCAAATGCAATTGGGCTGAATCCGGTTATGGTTCCGTCCATCGACATAACATTTCGGGATAACTGGGTGTCAGTTGAAAGAGTATTAGCGGACCGTGAACGGTCTGTTTTTGCATTTACCAGTCAAAACGGGGTGAAAGCTTTTGAGAGATTCCAGTCAGCCGGCATTGAATTGCCAAAAGATATAGATGTTTTTGCAGTGGGTGAGAAAACTGCAGAAGCGTTGGCAGATTTGGGGTACAAAGCACAAGTACCTGACCAACAAAACGGAATTGGCCTCGGAAACTTAATTATTGAAGAGTACAACTCAGTTGCCCCCGGAGAGGTTACCGTAATCCATTTTTGCGGAGATAAACGACGGGATGAAATGCGTCAGATTTTACATAAAGCGGGGATAGACTCTAAAGATGTAGTGGTGTATCAAACCGAATTAAAAAAAATGCATATTCCAGAACGGCAGTTTGAAGGGGTTTTGTTTTACAGCCCATCAGCCGTTCAGGCCTTCCGTGCAAGTGGAGGATTTCGTGCAGATGTTACCGCTGAACTTTTTGCTATTGGTACAACAACAGCTGAAGAGTTAAGTATCGAGACGGGCAGGCATGTTCACGTTTCTCCCACGCCTAAGACTGAAGAGTTTTTGAAATATGTTGCCGAGGTGCTCGGTGCAAGTAAACAGCAGATTGAGAAGTAGGCTCCTTCGAAGGGACCTATAAAAACCAATTTTAAGCTAATAAAACAGTAATGAACCACGATTTCCCAAAACTTAAAAACGACCTGTTTCTTCGCGCATTAAAGGGTGAAGATGTTGAACGCCCACCTGTTTGGATGATGCGCCAGGCAGGCAGATATCTGCCTCAATATATGGTGCTTCGGAAGAAGTATACGTTTTTTGAGCGTGTGGAAACACCGGAGCTTGCGTGCGAAATCACCATCCAGCCGATTGATGAACTGGAGCCGGATGCCGCCATTATATTTTCTGATATCCTCACGGTTCCGCAGGCATTGGGGATTGATGTGGATCTGGTGAAAGGCAAGGGGCCGGTTATGGGCAATCCAATCCGCACGGTGGATGACGCTTTTGCGATTTTAGCGGAAGATGTGCCCGAGAAATTGAGTCATGTGATGGATGCCATAACCCTGACCCGAAAAGAGCTGAACGGTCGTGTGCCGTTAATCGGTTTTGCCGGCGCGCCGTGGACGCTGTTCTGCTATATGGTGCAGGGTGAAGGATCCAAAAACTTTGATAAAGCAAAAGGGTTTTTGTTTCAGCACCCGGATGCTGCTCGCCACGTAATGAAAGAGTTGACAAAAGCGACCATCGACTACCTGAAAGCACAGGTTGAAGCCGGCGCGCAGGTGGTACAGCTTTTTGATTCGTGGTCAGGATTGTTAAGCCCCGAAGATTTTAACGAGTGGGCCATGCCGTACCTGATGGAGATTACAAAGGCGATTAAAGATGTGCCGGTTATTCTGTTTGCAAAAGGTTCTTGGTACGCTCTTGAGCGATTGAGCTATAAAAGTGGTGCTACCGCATTAGGACTCGATTGGACCATCAGTCCGGAATTTGCACGCGAAAAAACACGAAATGATATTGTGTTGCAGGGAAATTTTGATCCCACTCGCCTGCTCTCTCCAATTCCGGAAATTGAACGACAGACGAAGCGTATGATCGACAGGTTTGGCACGAGGAATTACATCGCGAATTTAGGCCACGGAATTCTTCCTCACATTCCCGTTGATCACGCCCGTGCATTTGTAGATACGGTGAAGGGGTATGAGAAGCAGAAGTGAAAAGTGAGAAGTGAAAAAAGTCCCCCTTCGAAGGGGGAAAGTTACGCATAGCGTAACAGGGGGATGACGTGAGGTCAATTGATTCCGAATTTGGTAGAAAAAATTTACCAACGTTTAAAACCCTACATGTATTTTAGAATCACTACCTAGAACCACCCCTTGCCCCTCCTTAAAAAGGAGGGGAATCTTAAAATCGTTTTAATCATTTATCAAATGTCACAAATCAAAAAAAAATTCTCTGACTATATTGACACTCTGCAGGATGAAATATGCAGTTCACTGGAAGAGTTGGATGGAAAAGCGACATTCAAAGAGGATAACTGGGAGCGGGAAGGCGGCGGTGGCGGCCGAACGCGCGTGATTGAAAAAGGAGATGTTTTTGAAAAAGGGGGCGTTAATATTTCGAGGGTATGGGGGGA
>SL_3KL_010_SEDDRAFT_10004814_pt1 | contig 12174 bp, 10 predicted proteins | sample SodLakKL_010_SED_2_FD_10381 | JGI IMG/M metagenome (IMG submission 10381)
GCGTAATCTGCCGGAACGCCGTTGACGATGTAGGTGTACTTGGCGTCCTGGCCGCCGATCTCGAAAATGGTGTCGACCTCCGTATCAAAATAGAGCGCGGCAGTGGCGTGGGCAATAATTTCATTGATCACACCCGGAGTCAGGGCATGCAGGGCAGCGATTTCCCTTCCCGAGCCAGTGACCCCGAGGGCGAAGATCTCCACGTCATCCGGGACCTGCCGGGCCAGTTCGTGATAGCAATTTCTGCTGGCCTGCACCGGGTCTCCATTGGTGCGCAGGTAGGTGGAAGCAACCAGGGCATGATCCCCTTCCCGGATGAGAACGGCCTTGGTCGTGGTGGAGCCTACATCCAGACCCAGCAGCAGGCGATCTCTTCCCCGGGCCTGGCTGCGGGTTATGCTTTCAAACTTCACCTGTTCCGAAGCCATGTCCAGGGGAGGGAAGAAGGAGAAAGAGCCTTTAAACGGCTTGAAGAGGTCGGCTTCCGTTACTTCCACGGGGTCGACCTGGTTTTCGCAGGCCCACAGGGCCGCGCCCAGGGCTTCGAAATAAGGGGCTTCTTCGGGGACGTCAACATGTAAGCTATCGGAAGCCTGCAGGTGATGGACCATCACGGTGTTTTGCGCCGTTCCACCGATCAACAGGATTTTTTGCGCGCTGGTTTGCCGCACCAGTTCCAGGATCTTTCCGGCCATCATCTGGCAGAGCCCGGCCACAACCCGGCCTTTATTTTCTCCTTTATTCAGGGCGTGGGTGCAGTCGCTTTTGCAAAATACCGAACAACGTCCCGCCACCGGGTAGGGGGCAGCATCCTGGGCTGCCTGCATGGCTTGCTCCGGGGTTAAATTGATCCGCTTGATCTGTTGCAAGAAAAATTCACCCGTGCCCGAGGCACATTTGCTCCCGGTAAACACGTTGCCGATAATTCCCCGGGGATCGAGCTCGTAATAAATAAAGGTTTCCCCGCCAGCGCTGACGATGCCTTCGTAATTTTGTTCCCGGCAACAGAAAGCATAGGCTTGCTCCACGGCTTCCGGTTCGGAGATGGAGGGAAGTTTCACCACGTGGCGAAACTTCCTGCCCGTGGCGCAAATGCGTGCCTCATGTTGACCCGCCAGCATCTTGAGCAGCACCCGCCGGGGTTCACCCTCATGGGGGCAAGAGGAGGCGTCGATAATTTTAATCCCTGTTTCATCTTGTTGCACAGTAACTGCGCTGATAGTAGTCGCTCCCAGACAGACACCTGTGTACTTCAAAAAGGTTCACCTCGTTTATTGGATCAGCTTGCTGATATTCATGTTTCCCAGAAGCTTGGGGAATTCATCAATTCAAATCATAACACTTCTGACCCGGTAAGAAAAGTCCTTTTCAAGAAAACACCCTCCAGTGAACGCAAAGAAAGTGTTCTTTTGGAGGGCGTGCGCTTGACACTGATAACTGAAAATTGCTATAATTTTATAATTCGGTGCTAAATAAAGACGAAAGCTGTGTGCGGAGGCTCTACGATGAACTGGCTTGATGCAATTATTGCTGTCATAATATTATTTTTCATGGTTACAGGTTTCCAGCGTGGATTTCTGATCGGGGTGGTTGGTCTTGCAGGCATGATTGTGTCGGTATCTATTCCCCTGTTTTTCTACATTCCGGCCAGCAGGGTTTTGGAGCATCTGGGTATATCCCAGATATATTCCAGCGCCCTGGGTTTCCTGGCCTTATTTTTTATCGCGACCTCTATATACTATGCGATCGGCGAAAGATTTTACCGGCGGGTTCCTTATCAAGTACGTATTTCACGGGTTAATAAGATTTTAGGCCTCTTTACGGGACTGCTTAAGGGATTGGTGATCATTACCCTGCTCCTTGCCATTGCAGTTTCTTTGCCTCTCCCTTTCCTTAGCCCCGAAGATCTAAATGAATCAGAATTTGCCTCTCCGATGCTGGATGTAGCAGCAGCAGCCACATCCCTGACCGCTCGCATCTTCGGCGAAGCCTTTCAACATGCAGTGGGATTTCTTACCATCGAGACCGATACGAGTGAAAGCGTTGAACTTAAATTTGCCGTTGCTGATCCCGTGATAGACCAGGAGGCCGAAATGGAGATGCTCCGCCTGCTTAACGAGGAGCGCACGCAGAGGGGTCTCCCTGAACTCGTCATGGATGAAACCCTTCGCGAAGTTGCGCGCCAACATTCCGTTGACATGTTTAAAAGGGGGTATTTTGGCCATGTCGATCCTGAGGGAACTACGCCTTTTGACAGGATGCTGGCTGGAGGGGCAACCTTTATTATCGCCGGTGAAAATCTCGCGGTTGCTCCAACAGTCAACATTGCTCACAAGGGGCTTATGGGCAGTCCCGGGCATCGAGAGAATATTCTTCGTTCGGAGTTTCTTCGGGTGGGCATTGGAGCCGCCCGGGGGGGCAGCTATGGAACCATGTTTACACAAAAATTCACCAACTGAAAAAACTACTCATGATCATGGTGATGGCCTGGGATGCCCCGGGTTGCGGCCGTTCGTCCGATCTAGAAGAGACAATAACAAGTGCTGGTTACGCCGGATACCTGGCCGCATTTATCGAGGAACTGGGCTTAAAAACCCCATCTCGATTATTCGTGATTAATATCGAAACTTTCTGGGCAGTTTAAGTCTGTTTCTGTGCAAGGACTTTTTCCGTTTTACATAAGCGACAAAGAAGTAAAAACCTAGCAACCCCATGCCGCCTGTGAAGTAGCGTTTTTCGTGATTGGAAACTGTACTGTCGTCAGCTGCCACCGGGTTCGTTTCCGTTTCATTCAGGATTTCACCGTGAAGGAAAATGGAACCCAGGTCGCGATACATGAAATGCTGAGGGTGCTCAATGCTCAGGGACAAAATCGCCTGTGCGCTTTCATCGGCATCCTGGAAAATCTCATAGTCCTTTTTCAACACATCCGGCGATAGGCTTCGATGTAACAATCTTACCAGACTTTCCTGCGCTGCCGCAGTGAAGCGAACTTCCGGCATGGTTTCTTGTAAATCAGTGAGATCGATGGGATAGTCCATAAATTCCTGGAAACCATAATCCAAGAGATTGACGGTATCTTCATAGCTAAGAGCCCTGTTCGAGACATTCAAGACAACCACAATCAGTTTTCTGTTTTCTTGTTCAGCGGCCGTGACCAAGGTGTTGTTCGCCTGGGAAGTCCATCCGCTTTTACTGGCTAAGATACCCGGATACCGCGAATTTCCATTTAAAAGGGCATTCCTGCTGTGGAAACATCGTACTTCCGGCTGCTTATTTGTCGGGGGTATTTCATAGTAGACTGCGCTAAAGATCTGGGTAAACTTCGGGGTCTCGATCGCTTCTTTCATGATGATCGCCATGTCATGGGCCGTCGTATAATGGTTATCGTCTGGCAGTCCATGGGGATTCACAAAATGGGTATTCCCGGCGCCTATTGCGATAGCCTTTTCGTTCATCGCCCGGGCAAAATGTTCCAGGCTTCCGGAGATGTGCTCGGCAATGCCGTTCGCCGCATCATTGGCGGAAGCGATGGCCAGGGCATAGAGGGCTTCTTCCAGGGTCAACTCTTCATGGACATCCAGGGCAACATGGGAGGAGTTCCTGCCGATCGAAAACACGGCTTCGTTGCTCATGGTCACGAGATCGGTCAAATTTCCTTTTTCCAGCGCCAACAGTCCCGTCATGACCTTCGTGATGGAGGCGGGATAATGTCTCTGGTGGAGATTTTTCTCAAAGAGGATCTGCCCTGTCTTCGCGTCCATCAAGACTGCGGCTTCGGCATGCAGCTCCGGGTACGTGTATGTTTTTGCGGATGCAGAAGGTGCAATGCCGAGAAAAAGCAAGATGAAGAAGAATATGTATAACCTGGTAGGCTTCATATTTGTGATCATGAGGTAAGGAAATTCACCCCCAGAAGTTAGCACGAGCTTCTTTATATCTTATTTGCTTTTTCCTTTGCATTTCCTTTTAAAATTGTAAGAAAAAATGATACTCCTGGAGCGACCCAATAAATCAAGAAGAAGGATTAAGGATTATGTTTTGCTATCTTTCCAGGAACGATACCTTTAAGGAAGTTTCTTTAGCTATTAGAGGATATTTAAATCTGCCTGTTGAATATTAACAAGGAATTTTTGCAAGACTTTATTCCTGGAGCGGATACCCCCGGGAGGGATACGCTGGAAGACCAATTCCCTTGACGTTGAGGGTGATGATGACTCCTCGGAGTTGATCCAGTTCGGTTACAGGGAGAAGTCAGGTCATAAATCGCTTACGTTGCTGCTGAGCGGGGAGTAACAGATAGGCTAGAAAAGGGGAGGCTGGCCTCATGGAAGATAACCGGTTCGAAAAAGAATGGGAAGAGCAATACGAATTGCTTCAAAAGCATGGGTGGATCATTCACGATGTTGCCAAGACAGGCAGTCACACCCATGGACTTCGAGAAAACTTTGACCACCCGGACTTAGAGGTTGCGCTTAACATACCCGACGATACGGCCCACAGGGTTCTAACCGCTGCCGTTGAAAACATTAAAAAAGGAAAGCGCTATGAAGACGGGCAGAAGTGCGACCAGATAATAGAGAATGGGGAAGTGCTCTTTAAAAAATCGAAGCGGAGAGAGCGGGAAATGCTTAGGATTATCCTGCCTGATCCGCAAGGACTGTTCCCTGGAGATCCCGGGTGCCAGGAGGAGTATGCCGCTCAGCTTTCCCGGGAGAAGCAACCCCCGCCGGGCTGATAATCTTAGGCCGTCCGCTTTCTTGGCAGCGGTGCAGGATCAAAACCGCTGATGAAGTGGATGCCTTCTTAAAGGATTAATTGAAAACCCGCTGGATTTTTATTCCAGCGGGTTTCCTTCTGGTCGGACTGGTCGGAGCGACAGGATTTGAACCTGCGACCTCTTGACCCCCAGTCAAGCGCGCTACCAAGCTGCGCCACGCCCCGGTATGTTCGATTTAAACTCGTTTAAAATTATACCAGTTTCCTTCAAGGGTGTCAATGCTTTCGCCTTTCCGAAAAATTTGCGGCATGCCGCGGTTTATGTTAAGATAGAGCATGGTTGCAATAGAAAAAAATGGTTGAGTCTTGAAAAAGCGTGGTTCTGGTGCGAAATAAGTGCTTGCAGGAAGAACAACCGATGGTGTAGAATAAGCATCATTCGAAATGAAAGTGAAAAATGAAAAAGAGTTCCATCATTAAGGGGGACATTAAAGCCCATGCGTATTGGTTTGCCGAAAGAAATTAAAGAACACGAGTTACGGGTTGCCTTAACACCGGCCGGGGTAAAAAGCTTAACGGAATCAGGCCACCAGGTTTTTGTGGAGCACGGAGCGGGAGAAGGAAGCGGCTTTACGGACAGCCACTACCTGGAAGCCGGGGCTATAATCCTTGAAGAAGCTCAACAGGTATACGAACAAGCCACTTTTATTGTCAAGATCAAGGAACCACTCCCCCCGGAATTTCCTTTCCTCCGGGAAGATCACATCCTTTTTACGTACTTGCACCTGGCCGGAGAACCGGATTTAATCCCCGTCTTGCAGGAAAAAAAATTGGCGGCCCTGGGTTACGAAACCGTTATGGCCAGCGATGGAACCCTGCCCCTGCTGGCGCCCATGAGTGAAATCGCCGGCCGCATGGCCATCATCCTGGGCACCCAGTACTTGATTAAAAACAACGGGGGTAAAGGGGTGCTCCTCTGTGGCGTACCGGGTGTGGCGCCCTCCCGGGTTGTGATCCTGGGCGGAGGAATTGTCGGGATCAACGCCACCAAGGTGGCCGTGGGCCTGGGAGCGGAAGTGGTCGTCTTCGATGTTTCTTTGCCCCGCTTGCGCTACCTGGACGATATCTTCGGGCCCCGGGTGATCACCCTGCTGCCCAACCGCAACAATTTTAGAGAGAAACTCATGGGGGCTGACCTGGTGATCGGCGCGGTGCTCATCCCCGGAGGAAAAACCCCGATGCTCATTCAGAAAGAAGATTTGCAGCTCATGAAGAAAAAATCCGTGATTATTGACGTGGCGGTTGACCAGGGCGGCTGTGTGGAGACGATTCGACCGACCACGCACAAGAATCCCACCTACGAGGTCGATGGAGTCATCCATTACGGGGTAACCAACATGCCCGGCGCTGTCCCCCATACCTCGACGCTGGCCTTAACTAACGCCACCTTTTATTACATCAAAAAGATCGCTGACCTGGGGCTGCAAGCCGCTATGGAAGAGGATCCCGGGCTACGTGCGGGGCTGAACATTCACCAGGGCAAAATTACCCATAAAGAAGTCGCCAAGTGCGTGGGCGTGCAGGTTTAGTCCCCGCTCCCACGGACCGCGGACATCAGGCGTGATTGACCGGAAAATGCTTTATCGTCGAGTAAAAAGCATTTTCTTTCTTTGTACGTCCGCTCAAATGTACCTCGCACCAATTTTTACCGAAAAAAAGGATTCCCTTGTCACCTTATCCAATTCACTACCGGGAAGCATTAATTGAAGAAGGGGGAAGCTTATATCATGGTCAAATCTTGCGAACACAGCAAGCTGGACTTGAGCAGGGAGTGCAACTGTACCTACCCAACATGCAGCAGAAAGGGGATCTGCTGCGAGTGCTTGCACTACCACCGCGCGAAGAAAGAACTGCCCGCGTGCTATTTCACGCCGGAGGTGGAAAAAACCTACGACCGCAGCATCAAGCGCTACTTTAAGCAATGAAAGTTAAAACGAGACCATTTCTGGTAATTCAGCAGCAATTTTGTCGTTTTACCTGCTATCGATGGATTAAGTCGAATATTCGATGGATTAACCCGGATATATTGAAATATACTCCGCATTTTAAAAATAAGTTACTGTCTTTATTGACTTTTTGGCTTAATTTGCTACAATGAAATTTGACTCTTTCAACTTATTGATAAAGGGGGGCTTAGAAATGCGCGCTTTGGGCCGCCACGTACTGGCAGAATATTATGGATGCACGCCAGAGGTGTTGAACGACACGGCAAAAATCGAAAAAATCATGGTAGATGCAGCACTGGAAGCCGGGGCAGAGATTCGTGAGGTGGTTTTTCACCAGTTCAACCCTCAGGGTGTCAGCGGTGTGGTTGTAATATCTGAATCCCATCTTGCCATCCACACCTGGCCAGAGTACGGTTACGCCGCTGTCGATGTTTTCACCTGCGGCAACACTGTTGATCCATGGGTTTCCTGTTACTATTTGAAAAAGCACTTTACCGCTGAACGCATGGCGGCAAAAGAAATCAAACGCGGCATTTCTGAGTTCGAATACGAACAGCAGGCGGGTAACAGATCAGCCGTGTAAGCGCGTGAGCGGCAAAGGGGCGTTTCAAGGTGGTATCGTACAACTGGAAGTGGTTTATCGAATATACCCATCCGACCCAGGCCCACATGCACGGCGTCGAACATTTCGTTTACAGCGGTCAGACGGCTTTTCAGAAGGTGGAGATTGTCGATACAGAGTTTTTCGGGCGCTGCTTGATCCTCGACGGGAAGATCCAATCGGCGGAGCACGATGAATATATTTACCACGAAACCCTGATCCATCCCGCCATGACCATGCATCCTGCGCCTAAGCGCGTGATGATCGCCGGTGGTGGAGAGGGGGCCGTCTTGCGGGAAATTTTAAAGCACCCTTCCGTGGAAGAGGTCTTGATGGTCGATATCGACCAGGAAGTGATCGAGCTCTGCGAGAAATATCTACCCCAGTGGAATGCAGGAACCTATCACCACGACAAGGTCAAAATCGTCTTTGAAGACGCGCGAAAATACCTGGCAGAGTCCACCGAACAGTGGGACGTGATCTTTATGGACCTGCCCGAACCCCTGGAAAACAGCCCCTGTTACATGCTGTTCACCCGGGAATTTTACCGCCTGGTCAAAGAAAGGCTGCGGGGCAGCGGGATCATCGCCCTGCAGGCGGGCAACTTGAATATTCGGTTGATGGAGTGCCACGGGGCCATTTACAACACGTTAAAAACCGTTTTTCAGCACGTCGACTCTTACGGGGCATACATTCCCTCCTACGATACGAAATGGGGGTTCATGTGTGCCTCCGATTTTTTCAATGCCCAGGATTTCCCTGCCGGGCGCATTGACAGCCGGCTGCAGGAACGGGGCATGAATGATTTACAATATTACGACGGGTTAACCCACCAGCACCTCTTCACCCTGCCCAAGGACTTACGCCGGTTGCGGGCAGCGGAATTACGCATCATTGAAGACGATGACCCCCTGACCACCTATTGAAGCGGATCACCTGCCATAAAATAATTTTATGAAGCAATCCGTGCATAAAGATTTTCTATAATAAAACTTAATGGAAGATTAAGTTCAATCAAGAGAGGAGCCCTGTCTTGGAGCAAACATTTGTAATGATCAAGCCCGATGGCGTGCAGCGAAACCTGGTGGGGGAAATCGTTGGACGGTTGGAGAAAAAGGGGTTAAAGCTCTGTGCCTTAAAGATGATCCAGGTGAGCCGCGACCTGGCTGAAGAGCATTATGCGGAACACCGGGAAAAGCCTTTTTTCGACGAATTGGTGGGCTTTATCACGTCGGGTCCTGCCGTGGCCATGATCTGGGAAGGGCTGGGTGCGGTCCAGGTAGTGCGGCGCATGATGGGCAGCACTAACCCCCAGGAAGCCGCATCCGGCACCATCCGCGGCGATTATGCGCTGTTCATGGGGAACAACGTCGTCCACGGCTCGGATTCACTGGAAAGCGCTTCCAGAGAAATCACGCTGTTTTTCCAGCCCGAAGAGTTAATTACCTATACGAAAGCATTAGATCTTTGGGTAAATGGATAAATGGCTAGAAAATTGCTGGGGAAAAACCTGATATTAAGAAAATGTTACACTATTTGGACTATTCCAAATAAAAGCTGGTTAGGGATTTACCCTTAGTCTAAGGGATAATATCCCTAAGCGGCTTTTATTTTTAGTAATTTTCCCGATAGTAAATAACGATGTTTTATGGCAATATGTAATAGCAATAATAAATAAAATTTATCTTATCATAAGTATAATACAATAAATATAATATCAGGTTGTCTATTTGAGCTTCCATGTGAATGAAATCGCAAGAAAATAACAGTCCTAAGTCCTTAAGGGTGTTTCCTTATTAAATCTGTACTGAACATCTTCGTTCTCGAAGCAGATAAGGGGGTGCTTGCCAACGCCAAACCATTTGGAGTATCAAGAATTCTTTTCAGTATCATGACTGAGCGCCGGGAGGTGATGTAATGGGACAATATCCGCCAGATCTCAAGCGCGTGGAAAGAGAAATCGATGATCACCTGCAAAATAACAACAAGCTGGCCCAGGTCTTTGAAGTGTTCAAGAAAGTCCTGCTCGCACAGCTGAACCACCTGGATCAAATTCAAATGGACGTAACCTTGTCTGAAGAAGAATTAAAGGATTGTTTTCGCAACAATGAATATGTCATGTCCTGCCAGGACATCACCCTTGACGAACAACTTTTCCTGGCACTGCTTGACGATATCTGCCAGGCCATTAAAGAAGCCAGCCCGGATGCTCCAGATGCGCTGTTGAAACTCAGCCAGGACCCGGAACTGCAAGAAGGCAAGGCTTCCGAATTACTTGAGCAGATTAAATTGCTCAACAAGAAAGAACTTGAGACCTTGATCCAGGACAAAGAAATGCACCAGAGAACGGGTCTTGACAGCGAAGTGATCTCCTATGTCATATTCTCCAGCTTGAGTCCCTTTTACAGTATATTGACGCAAAGGGTGCTGGAAAAAACAGACTTCGCAGTATGGCGCAACCATTACTGCCCGGTCTGCGGTCAAAAACCGGTGATGGGAAAACACCGGGTTGAAGATGGGGCCAGGATTTTAGCATGCTGGCTCTGCCATGCCCAGTGGAATTATCCCCGCCTGGAATGTCCTCACTGCCAGAACAATGAGCAAAAGCAATTGCGCTTTTTCTATGTGCAGGAAGACAAGGCGCGCCAGGTGCACGTTTGTGAAAATTGCAAGCATTACCTGAAATTTGTTGATGCCAAGATGCTGCAGAAGGATGTTTGTTTGGATGTGGAAGCTATTGCCACAGGACACCTNGATGTCCTGGCAGAANAGGAGGGATATACACTTCCAGAAATCGCAAGCATGCTAAATTAANCGCTGGAGAGTCCTTTTGNATTTTAGCTGTTTGTGTCGNCAAGNCCAAGAGGGGTCAGNAATTCGTTGTNAAATCACAAAGTGAGGTGAGTTAGTTCAATGAAAGTATCTCGTAGAAACTTTTTGTGGCTGTCCGGAGCTGTCGTTGCCGGAAGTTTGGCTGCAAAACTGGGGTGTGCCCCGGAAGAACCTGTAGTAGAACCCGATCCAGATGAACCTACACCAGAACCATCGATCGAAGATGATTTTCGCCTCGAGTTTGCCAGTACTGTCAGTAACGTTTGCTCCTTTTGCGGCGTAGGTTGTGGGGTCCTCTGCTACGTAGAGGACGGGAAAATCGTATCTGTTGAAGGGGACCCTGACCACCCTGTTAGTGAAGGTGCCCTTTGCAGCAAAGGCGCTGCCATGTTCCAGAAGTATTATGAATATGATGAGAAAGGCAACGCCATCGTGAGCCCCCAACGGGTCACGGAGGTGCTTTATCGCGCTCCCGGCGCTTCTGATTGGGAAGTAAAAGACTGGGACTGGGCTATCCAAGAAATAGCCAGGCGCATTAAGGATACCAGGGATGCAGACTTTAAGGAGACAAATGATGCCGGTCAAACAGTAAACCGCTGTGAGTCCCTGGCCTGGATCGGCAGTGCCAAGTGCAACAATGAAGAGAATTATCTCTACAGGAAGTTTGTTGCCGCCATGGGTATCGTCAATAACGACCACTGCGCCCGTCTCTGACACTCCTCTACTGTCCAAGGTTTGGGCAATTCATTCGGTAGAGGCGTTATGACGAACCACTGGATTGATTACCAGCACTCCGATGTAATCATGAATATCGGCGGTAATACCGTTGAGAACCACCCCATTTCCATGAAGTGGATCCAAAAAGCCCTGGATAATGGAGGCAAGCTGGTCGTGGTCGACCCCCGGTTTACCCGGACAGCTGCTGTGGCCGATCTTTACGCGCCCATCCGCCCGGGAACCAACACGGCCTTCTTTAACGGGTTAATCAACTACGCGATCCAAAACAACCTGTACCATGAAGAGTATATTAAAACGTATACGAACGCCACCATGCTGATTAACCCCGCATTCGGTTACAGCGACGGATTATTTACCGGTGCTGTCGATGATCCGGGTAGGGGGCCGGGACAGAAGGGCTACCAGACAGATACCTGGACCTACCAGAGGGATGCAGACGGGAATATCTTGAGAGACGAGACCCTGGAGGACCCCAACTGTGTCTGGCAACTCTTCAAAAATCATTATGCGCGCTACGACGTGGAAACGGTCAGCAATATCACCGGTTGCCCCCAGGACAAGTTCGTGGAAGTTGCCGAAATGTTCTGCAGCACCGGTGCCCCTGATAAGGCCGGAAACATATCCTATGCCATGGGGCTGACCCAGTTCACGCACGGTTCGCAAAATGTCCGCTGTGCCGCCATCCTCCAGCTGGTACTGGGTAATATTGGTATCTCCGGCGGCGGCGTAAATGCCCAGCGGGGTCAGGTTAACGTGCAGGGTGCCTGCGACATGGGGCAGCTGTTCCACATCGTAACCGGCTATATGCCCATGCCGCGAGACGGACAGGACTGGGCAGCTTACGATGCGGCTACGCCTCCCGGTGGTTACTGGACCAACCGGCCCAAGTTTATGGCCGCCATGTTGAAAGCATTTTATGGTGACAATGCCACAGCGGATAATGACTTCCGCTTCGATTACCTGCCCCGCCTGGATAAAGACCGCTCCTCCGTTGCCTACTACACCTACATGGCCAAGGGAGAAATCAAGGGGCTGTTATGCTTCGCCGACAACCCCGTGGTGAGTGGAGCGTCTACCGCCAAGAAGCGCAAGGCGCAGGCAAACCTGGATTGGCTGGTCGTTGCAGACCTGTATGAAAATGAAACATGCGCCTTCTGGAAAGCGCCTGACATGAATCCGGCAGACGTTGACACCGAAGTGTTCCTGCTGCCCGCTGCTGCCCACTTTGAAAAAGAAGGGACCGCTACAAATTCGGGTCGCTGGATCCAGTGGCGTAAC
>SL_3KL_010_SEDDRAFT_10004815_pt1 | contig 12174 bp, 11 predicted proteins | sample SodLakKL_010_SED_2_FD_10381 | JGI IMG/M metagenome (IMG submission 10381)
CCGCGCGCGCGCTGACAGCGGCGGGCATTCCGGTGGTTCCCACCCTTCGCGCCATTTCGGCCTCCGTCTGCCTGGCCGGTGAATGGGTCAGCAAACCGGATGACGGCTGCGACTGCGACGGGGTGCGCCGGGTAAGCGGCCGTGTGTCGAAGCGAATCGCCGAGGGTCACGTGCTGCAGCCGTTCATGCCCGGCGAGCCTGCCAGCCTGTCGCTGCTCTGTACCGCCGACAGCGCACGGGTGCTGAGCTGCAATCAGCAAATGGTCGAAGCGCGGGGAGAACACTTCAGCTATCGGGGCAGCCGGGTCGCCGCCCAGGCTGTCCAGCCCGTACACCAGTGGCTCGCCTCGGCGGTATTCGACGCGATACCGGGGCTGTACGGCTTTGCCGGCATCGACTTCCTGGTCGACGGCGAGCGCCTGACCGTACTGGAGGTCAACCCTCGCCCCACCACATCGGTCGTCGGTCTGCGGCAGGCCACCGGGATCGGGCCGGGACTGCTGATCAGCGAGTTGCTCAGGGGCGCCAGGTGCAACCCGCGCCTGGGGGAGGGGGTGGCATGAGCGCCGTGGCGGGCTGGGATATCGGCGGCGCTCACGTCAAGCTTGCGCTGGTGGAGTCGGGCGCCGTACAGGCAACGACGCAGCATCCCTGTCCACTTTGGCTGGGCCTGGAGGAGCTGCGCCGTGCGCTTGCCGATGCGCGCAGCCGGGTTTCCGACACCGCGACGCATGCGGTAACCCTCACCGGTGAACTGGTGGATCTGTTCCCGGACCGCGCCACCGGCGTCCACGAAATTTTGAAGGTGGTTCGCCGCGAACTCTCCGCGGACACCCGCGTCTATGCAGGGCCGGCCGGGCTGCTGTCACTGGATGCGGCGTCCGAAAGGCCGCTGGACGTGGCTTCCGCGAACTGGCACGCATCGGCGCAGCTGCTGGCCCTGCGCGGCGCCAGGGGCGTGCTGGTGGATATCGGCAGTACCACCACCGATATCGTGCCCGTCTCGAACGGCAAGGTCGGTCATCATCATGTCGGCGATCACCAGCGCCTGATCAGCGGTGAGCTGGTGTATACCGGCGTCATGCGCACCCCGGTACTGGGCCTTACACACCACCTCAAGGTACGCGGTATCCGGGTACCGCTGATGGCGGAGATGTTCGCGACCATGGCTGACGTCTACCGGCTGAACGGTGAACTGCCCGACGATGCCGACCCCTGGCCGACCGCGGATGACGGCCCCGGGGACGAGGAAGGCTCGGCCCGGCGGCTGCTGCGCATGGTGGGCCTGGATCTGGACATTGCCCACGGCGTAACACTGGCCCGGGAACTCGCCGAACAACTGCGTGATGTCCAGCTGCGACTGCTCGTTCAGGCCTTCCGGCAGGTTGCTTCCGGGCTTCCTGGCGCAGTGATTGGGGCCGGAAGCGGCCGTTTTCTGGTTCGCGCAATGGCGCAGGAACTGGAGCGTGAGTGCGTATCGTACGAACAGGCCTGCGGGATCGATACCGGAGAAGCGCCGGAGCTGGCCAATTTTGCGCCGGCACTGGCCGTGGCATTACTGCTGGAGGCGGGTCATGGCTGATTCCCCCTGCCTGGCGGAATTGCCGTATCCCGGCGATGGCAGCCGGCTTTTCGAACCGGTGGCGCACTGGCCCTGGTCCGTTTTTCTCGACAGCGGGCCGGCGGAACAACGCCACGGCCGTTACGACATCATCGCAGCGAACCCGGTCAGCGTGCTTCTGACCCGCGGCGGACTGACCGAGATTCGCCACGGCCGCGACGCGGTACTCTCCGGCAACGATCCGCTGCGGTTGCTGGCGACGGAAATGGGTCCGATCGGAGAGACTCCCGAGTCGCTGCCACTGGCCGGCGGCGCCATCGGCTATTTCGCCTATGATCTTGCGCACCGGCTGGAACGCCATCCGCGCCAGGCGCAGGGTCCGGATGGAATGCCGGAGATGGCCGTAGGCCTGTATGACTGGGTCATCGTGGTTGACCACGAGGAGAGGCAGGCCTGGTTGGCCGGGCAAGGACGCAACCCGGAGACCAGGCGGCTTTGGCCTGAACTGCTTCGGCTGTTCAGCCGCCCTAACCCGGTTTTCCCTCGAACGGGTTTTCGGCTCAATTCCGACTTGCGCAGCGCCATCGATGGCGATGGCTACCGCGCCCTCCGGGACCAATGCATGTGGCATCTCGAAACCGGTGAATGCCAGCACCTGACCCTCACCCGGTACTTCAGCGCCGCGGTGAGCGGCGACCCCTGGGGCGCCTACAAGCGCATGCGCGCGCTGAATCCGGTGGAGTTCGGCGCCTTCCTGCAGCTCCCGCACTGCGCGGTGCTGTGCAATTCCTCGGAGCGCTTCCAGCAACTAATCGACGGCCACGTGGAGGCCTGGGCGGTGGCCGGTTCGCGGGCGCGCTCCGACGACCAGCGTCTGGACCGTGAACTCGCGCGCAGCCTGCGGCGCAGCCCCGCCCATCTCGCATACAGCCGGTTGCAGACCACGCTGCTGTCCGGGGAACTGGCGCAATGCTGCATCGAGGAAAGCATCCGCCGCAACGCGCCGCTCGAACTTCACAGCTCGTCCCACAGCCACCACCTGCTCAAACGCATCACCGCAGAGTTACGCAGCACCCGCAGTGCGCTCGACTTGCTGCGGCACTGCTTCCCGGCAATTTCCGTCACCGGAAGTCCACGGCTCAGAGCCATGCAGATCATCGACGAACTCGAATCGCACCGCCGCGGCATCTATGGCGGGGCTATCGGCTACCTGGGTTACAACGGCAACATGGACATGAACATGGCGTTGAATACCGCCGTACAGATGGGCGGAAATCTGCGGTTGTGGGCCTGCAGTCAATTGATTACCGGTTTTCAATCCGGGGAAGACGAGCAGGAAACCGCGGAGGCGGCGCGGACACTCATTCAACGGATGGCGTCGCGCCGGACCCGGCATGCGAATCATTAAGCTGGGCGGCAGCCTGTGTCGCGGTGAGTTGCTTGATCACTGGCTGGAGGCGGTCGCACGCACACCTCGACTGGTGGTTGTACCCGGGGGCGGACCTTTCGCGGATACCATACGCAGCGCCCAGGGGACCTGGGGGGTCGATGACGGCACGGCACATCGAATGGCACTGCTTGCAATGGACCAGTATGCGCTCATGCTCTGCCCCCGGCACCCGCGCCTGCGGCTGACACACGATGCTGCGGACATTGCGGCGGCCCTGAACAGCCGCCGCATCCCGGTCTGGGCCCCCTACCAATGGCTCTCCCCGGGACACGATGATGTCACCGAATCCTGGGACTTCACCGCCGACAGCCTGGCGCTCTGGCTCGGCATCCGACTGGTAGCGGAGGAAGTGCTGCTGGTGAAATCGGTCGACGCACCGGCAGGTGCGGATGCCGGAGACCTTGCCCGCGCCGGAGTGGTGGATGCGTGTTTCCCGATGCTGCAGACGCGCACGGGCGTCCCGTTCCGCATACTCGGTCCGTCGGATCTTCCCGAAGTCGGCGCACCCATTCCAGCTCCCGGTTGAACGCGGTGCGTCAGCCGGACACTGCCTGCATGTGTTCGTCATCGCAACTGCGCATCAGCACGCGGAGAGCCTCACGCACACGGTCTTCATCCAGCACGCCAGAGCGGCCCCCGGCACACAGCGCGCCCCGAAAGCCCAGATAATCCGGCCGCAGCGGCGCCAGCCGCGGAATATCTGAAATCCTCAGCGAACCGGCGAGCCCCAGCAACAGCCCCCGGCGGCGCACCATGCGGCAGAATGCGGCAATGTCGGGCACGCCATACAGCGCGGTCAGGGAGCCCGACGCCTTGTCCCCCGTATCCAGCATGGCGCCGGCGAACCCTGCCGCCTGCAGGCGATCAAGCAGATTGGTCTCCGGGAGGCCGTTATCAGCCAGCAACACCGCCACCAGCCGCACACCGCTGCGGGCCATCGGGGCCAGTGCCTCCACCCTGGCGTAGGTGCCGGAATCGCGGGCGAGCCCCACCTTTACGTAATCCGGACCGGCCGCGGCCACGGTTTCAGCCCGGGCCGTCATCACCTCAAGGTCCGGCGAAGGATCGCCGATAGTGGCACTGACCGGACGCAGACTATCCATGCGCCGCACCACGGAGCGCAGCACGGATCCGTCAACGGCACCCAGGGCGCCGCGCGACGGCTCCTTCATGTCGATCAGGTCGGCGCCGCCGGTCAGCGCCCGCTCGGCCTCCGCCAGGCTGCGCACGCTGACCAGGAGACCTACCCGGCCGCGATCCGGCTGCGCCACGTATCCACCGCCTGCATCAGCCATCCCCAGGCCTCCAGTTCCTCCGGCCCCGCCGTCTTGTCGATGGCGATGGTCAGATATTCGATTTCCCGCTCCACCTTGTCACGCTCCAGCATGCCAAGCCGGCTCACCAGTATCGCCGCCTCGAGCACGGCGGCCTGCGCCCGGTTGAATCCCGGGAACGGCGCATGGGCGCGCGTCAGAAGCGGCCGGCCATAGAACCTTGGGCGCAACTCGTCGTCCTCCATCCGATGCAGGTCCAGTTCGGTGTGAGTAAGAGCGGATTGCAATCGGTAACCATCGATTTTCTCCGCCGCCACCACCGGCCACTCCCGGCGACCGGTCAGGGCGCCGGCGATCACGCGGACATCCACCGTGGCGTTGAGGGTCGCGGTGCGCTCGCGGCGCATGTTTTTCAGCGTGCGTGATGGATGAAACGGCGCCAGCAACACTTCCTCACCCTGGTAACGCGCGCCCATGGGCGCGACGTGTGGCGACCCGTCCTCATTGCGGGTCACTACCACCATCTCGTAGATCCGTTCCTGCCCTTCGCTCATCATTCCCCTCGTTGCACGTACAGCCGCCGGCCGGGCGACGCCGGCACAGTCTAGTACCACGCGGAATGGCTGTCGAAACACAATGCAACCGACGGGGGCTCCGCAGGCCCTATGAGCACCGCGCCAGCAGCGCTATACTCCGCACCTGCAGCGAGCGGCACGACGACCGCATCGCCCTGATCGGACGCAACGGGAAGCGTCCGTCGCAGTTCCTCAAGGGCCTGTAGCTCAGTTGGTCAGAGCAGGGGACTCATAATCCCTTGGTCCCAGGTTCGAGTCCTGGCGGGCCCACCAACCCTTTCACCATCCCTAATCAACCGATGTAGTGCGCCCGGGGCGCCCCGGGGTCGGACCTCCGCCCCGGGGTCGGACCTCGGCAACCCATTGTTCTGGCGAAAGATCCCTGCCAGCAGGCATTGCGCATGGCGCTTAGACCCGCCTTATGAGCCCAAGAACCGTGTGTGTAACGGCCCCGGAGCTGAGGCGCGCCCCGGGCTGCCTGTACCCCGGATTGCAGTGCGAGATAAGCCGGGGCTGCGCGCTGCAGTTTGTCTCGGTCCAGGCCGAACTCTGGTGGGCGCACGCGCGGGCATCGGTCCGGCAAGGCGAGGGCGTTCTGCCAGGGTTGCTAAAGCCGTTATTTTGGGGCCGGAATGATGGGGGTAAGGAAGAATCCAAGGTCATTTTCGACAAGAATTGCATGAATGGCAGGCGGTTGCCGAGGTCCGACCCCGACCCACCGACGCACCCGGGCACACATGCACTACCCGATCGCGTGCTTCTTCATTCTGTAGAGGAACGTGTCCCGGGTAAGCCCTAGCAAGCGGGCGGCGCGGGAGCGATTTCCGCCGGTTCGATCCAGGGCCTGTGCGATCAGCTCCGCTTCCATGGTTTCCAGGCACACGCCCTCCGGTGGCAGGCACCAACCCCCCGTGTCCGCTTCCCCCGATACGGGCTGCAACCAGTCCGAGGGTACGTCGTCAGGGCCAACGGTCCTGCCATGAAACAGGACCACGCATCGCTCGACCAGGTTTCGCAATTCACGCACGTTGCCTGGCCAGCAATGCTGTGACAGACGTTGCTGCAATGCCCGGGTCAATACGGGCGGAGATACGCCGTGGCGGGCCGAGAGCTGCGCAAGAAAACGTTGAACCAGCAGCGGCACATCGCCTTCGCGCTCCCGCAGCGGTGGCAGTTCCAGTGGGATGACATGCAACCGGTAGTAAAGGTCTGCCCGGAAGCCTCCCACTTCGACACGGTTGCGGAGGTCCTGATTGGTTGCGGCGACGACCCGCACATCCACCCCGGAGGCGCGGGCAGACCCCAGCGCCTGGCATTCACCGTCCTCCAGGAAGCGCAGCAGCTTGCCCTGTGCGGTCATCGGCAGTTCGGCGACCTCGTCCAGGAACAGGGTGCCGCCATCGGCCTGCCGCACCCTGCCCGGTTTGTCGGCATGTGCCCCAGTGAATGCGCCACGCCGATAGCCGAAGAGTTCGGATTCCACTAGATCCGAAGGCAGGGCCGCGCAGTTTACCGCGACGAAGGGCCCATTGGCGCGCCGGCTCTCCTGGTGTACAAGCCGGGCAAGCAACTCCTTTCCCGTGCCGCTTTCCCCCAGAATAAGCGTCGTTGCGTCGGTTGCGGCCACCAGTCTGGCGGAACGGAGCAGGGCTTGCAGGGCCGGTGATTCACCCACCATGCATACAGTCGCCATGGTTATGTTTGCGCTCAATGTTGCCCCCAATACGTCACGATCAAAGGTAGCGGCGCCAAGACTACCACGCAGAGCCCGGCGGCCCGCCGCACCCAGGACCGCCGGAGCAACGAAGCGACACTGCTCGCCATCACGCCCACTGTCAAAAGCATGGGCATCGTGCCCAAACCAAAGAAGCCCATGAACAGCGCGCCGCGCAACGCATTCTCGGTACTCAGGCTGTACACCAGCGCCGAATATACCAGCCCGCAGGGCAGCCAGCCCCAGATCAGTCCGAATCCGTAGGCATGGGGCAGGTGCCGAACAGGCAGCAACCGACGCCCAAGAGGCTCCAGAGTTCGCCATATCGGTCTGCCCAGGTGTTCCACTTGGGCAAAGCGTGGGAACCAGCCACCAATATGCAGGCCCACCGCAACCAGGAAACCAGCCCCCAGCAACCCCATGAACATACGGTTGTGGGCACCGGCGAGGCCGGTCAGCGCGCCGGCACCAGCGGCCACGATCATGCCCGCAACCACATAACTCGTAACGCGCCCAAGGTTATAGGCCAGGTTGAACACCATGAACCTGGCCGCCTGCCGACGCACCTCTGGGCTCAGGCTGTAGGTCAGCGCTCCGGCAATGCCGCCGCACATGCCCAGACAGTGAGTACTGCTCACCAGGCCCAGGATAAAGGCCACGGCCCATTCAGCCGGCACGTTCGCCCCACTGGAAACGCTGATGCTCCCTATTAGACAACCGTGTCATCTGGCACCGCAACTGCGTGATATGCCACATGACACCTGCGCACCACCCCATCGAGCACCACCTGAACCAATAAAATAAACGATAACAACAAGTTGGAATATGACTTTCTGAGCGCCTTCCTGGCCAGCTTCTTGCTGCATGCCGCCGGTCATACCACAACACAAGGACTGGACATGATACGTAAACAGGTACGTCCGGGCAGGGCGCTCGCAATCACCGCGCTCCTGGTCGCCGGGGGCAGCAGCGCGGTGGCAGACCAGCAGCACGTGACCCTATCGCCGCTGGTGATCACCGCACCGCCAATGAGCGACCCCTACTCTATCAGCACGGACACCCGCCAGCCCCGGCTCCCATTGCCGGCCCATGATGGTGGCTCCTACCTGAAGTCCATCCCGGGATTCTNGGTCAGCCGCAAGGGAGGCACCAGCGGCGACCCGGAGCTCCGCGGCCTGGGCGGATCACGCCTGAATATCCTGATGAACGGCAGCCACATCCTCGGAGGCTGCGGCGGCCGCATGGATCCACCCACTGCCTACGTCTTCCCCCAAGCCTATGACCGTATAGAGATCATCAAGGGCCCGCAAAGCGTACGCTATGGCCCCGCTCCCGCCGGTGTCGTGCGGTTCGAACGCGACAGCCCTGTGCTGACCGAGCCCACGGTACAGGGGTTTGCCAGCATGACCGTGGGGCGCTTCGAGCGCATCGACACGATGGCCGACGTCACCGCCGGCGACCGGCTGGGCTATGTGCGCGTGATCGGCACGCTTTCCGACCAGGATGACTACAAGGACGGAGATGGCGAGCGCGTCCACTCCAACTACAACCGCTGGAGCACCACGGGCATCCTGGGCTGGACGCCGGACCAGGACACCCGGGTGGAATTCACCTATGACCGCAGCGACGGCCGCGCGGCCTACGACGATCGCGGCATGGACGGGACACTCTTCGACCGCACCGGTTACCAGCTCTCATTCAACCGCCGGAACCTCGCCCCCTGGCTGGCCGAGATTGAGGCCACCGCTTATTACAATTATGTGGACCACGTAATGGACAATTTCACCCTGCGTGAGCCGCCAAACATGCCTGCCGTAGGCTTCCCGGACCGACGCACCGTGGGCGGCCGGCTGACGGCTGACATCACTCTCGGGCCCGACACGTGGATCCACACAGGCGTGGACTACGCAGAGAACACCCACGCCAACAATTCGGCCAGAGGTGCGGACGCATTCGGTTGGCGCGACCTGCGGCGGGAGGACAACGCCACGTTTAACGACATCGGCGTCTTCACAGAAGTGGAACAGGCACTGACAGCCCGCAGCTGGGTGACCATGGGGCTACGCATGGATCGCAGTGAAGTTGAAGCGGAGAAGGAAGGCTTTGGTGGCGTTGGAGCCGGCGAGACCGAAACCTCGACACTCTGGAGCGGCTTCGCGCGCTATGAGCTTGCGCTTCAGCGACTGCCCGTAAACCTGTTCGCGGGCGTCGGCCACGCTGAACGTAGTGCTGATTTCTGGGAGCGCCGCAGGGTGTTCGATCTGGATGACGAAAAACTCACTCAGGTCGATCTCGGCGCGAGCTGGAGCACGGGACGGATCAGCGGCAGCCTTTCCATGTTCTATGGCTGGATGGACGATTACATCCTGATCGTGCAGCCGGGACTGGAGGATATCGAGGCCCGCAACATCGATGCCAGCATGATTGGTGGGGAGGCTGACCTAACCGTGGTGCTCACCGATGCCTGGAATGTCACCGGCACGGTCGCCTATGTGCGAAGCAAGAACGACACGGACAACGTTCCGCTGGCGCAGACCCCGCCGCTGCAGGGCACCCTCAGCCTGGACTATGCGCGGGGCCGGTATTATGCCGGCACGCAGCTGCGAGCCGTCGCCCGGCAGGACAGGATTCACCCCGGCTACGGCACCATCTACAGCCTGGACACCGGGGAAACGCCCGGCTTTGCCACAGTGTCTGCCTATGCTGGTACAGAACTGTTCCGTAACACCCGCCTCACGCTGGGTGTTGACAACCTGTTCGACCGTACCTATGCGGAGCATATCCAGCGAGGCGCGGCAGACCTGGGCGCATCGGACACACCGATCAACGAACCCGAGGGGGGACGGGGTCGGACCTCAACAACCCATTGTTCTGGCTAAAGATCCTTGCAAGCAGGCGGTGCGCATGGCGCTTAGAACTGCATTTTTACCCCGGAATCCGTGTGCGTAACGGCCCCGGAGCTAAGGCGCTCCCCGATCCCCGGGCTGCCTGTGCCCCGGATTGCAGTGCGATAAGCGTCGGCGCTGCGCTGTGCTGTTTGTCTCGGTCCAGGCGGAGTTCCGGTGAGTGCTCACGAGCGGGCATGGGTCCGGCAAGGCGAGAGGGCGTCCTGCCAGGTTGTAAATGCGGCTATTCTGGGGCCGGAATGGTGGCATTAAGGATGAATCCAAGGTCTTTTTCGAGAAGACTTGCATGAACGACAAGCGGTTGCCGCGGTCCGACCCCGGCCGACCCGCTGAGTATGCTTCGAGCCCGGCAATGTGGTCGGATCATGATCTGGCTCAAGGACACCCACGATGCCGGGATCTAAGGTTTGAATAATGGCCTGCGGTGGCGGAACTATGGATATCCAAAAGATCACGATTCTGGGCGGTACCGCCCGCGATGGCAGCAGGGAGCCATTGGCTAGTTTCGAGCTCAGGATGGGCGACGTGGCGAGCATCGTCGGACCGACGGGTTCGGGCAAGACCGCGCTCATCAACGACATCGGCATGTTCGCCAACGCCAACACGCCCACCCTGCGCCGAGTGCTGATCAACGATGAAGTGCCGCCGGCGTCCTTTCGTGAAGATCCGGCCAGCAACCCAATCGCCCTGATCACCCAGCACACGAGTTTCCTCTCGGATTTGCCGGTCCAGCGCTTTCTCGGCCTGCACGCTAAGATTCGCCGAAGCGAACGGCCGGAAACCATCGTCGAGGAGACGCTGCAGTTCGCCAACCAACTCACCGGCGAGCCGATCGACGTCGACAGTGCCATGACGGAGTTGTCCGGCGGTCAAAGCCGGGCGCTGCTAATCGCCGATGCGGTTGTGATCGGCAACTCGCCAATCATTCTGCTCGACGAGATCGAAAACGCGGGCATTGATCGCTCCCGCGCACTGGCCCTACTGGGCAACTACCAGAAGATCTTCCTGTTCGTCACCCATGATTTGCACATCGCCCTGCATTCCACCTACCGGCTGGTCATGCGAGGCGGTGCCATGCAGGATCTGATTGTCACCGCCGAAACCGAGAGCCGCATGGCCACCCGGCTGGACCACCTGGAAAAGACCATGATCCATTTTCGTGACCGCGTCCGCGCTGGCCTGCCGCTGTCCGAAGACGACTTGAACACGCGGCTGGCGCAGATGCCGGGGGTGCAGCCATGAAGGTGGTAATCTGCGCGGGACCTCCAACCAGCGGCAAGACCACGGTGCTCAAGCAGGCCGCGCGCAAGCTGCTTGCGCGCGAGCACCCCCTTGCCTACCTGAAGATCGACGTACAGTACGCCGACGAAGACGAGATGTTTTCCGATCAGCTCGGCATTCCGGCGCGCAAGATCTATTCGGGTGAACTGTGTCCCGACCACTGCAGCGTGCTGGTGCTGGGGGATGCTATTCGCTGGGCCGAAAGCGAAGGCGCCGACATCCTGCTCGTCGAATCCGCCGGACTGTGCCTGCGCTGCGCGCCCTACATCGAGCGCTCGCTGGGCATCGCGGTGCTGGAAGCGACCTCCGGCATGAACTTGCCGCGCAAGATCGGCGCCATGCTCTCACTGGCCGACCTGGCGGCGGTCACCAAGATCGACCTGGTGTCGCAGGCGGAAAAGGAAGTATTCCGCGCAAACATACAGGAGGCAGCCGAGATCCCGGTGGTGGAGACGGATGCCCTGCACGGCATCAATATCGATCCGGTCGTGGCGCGCATCGAGAATATGGGACACACCACCGAACCCTGGGTGCTGCGCGGCAACCCACCGGTGTCGACATGCACGATCTGTGCTGGCAAGAAGGATATCGGCTGGGAGAAACATTTCGGCATTGTTCGCGGCCTGGAGTTCGACCTGACCTACCGGGGGCAATGATGGAGCACAGCCTCGAGAGCTATCTGGCGCGGCTTCCCGGCCTGGATTGCGGCCAATGCGGTTTTCGCACTTGTCGCGAATTGGCGGCACATCTGCTGGACAAGCCCGAGGACATCACGCGCTGCGTGCATCTCAAGGTCGGATCAAGGCGCTGCCTTCAATCCCCGGTACCCGACGGCAAATCGGAAGTCACCTGGCAGGACCTGCTGGGAAGGGAGTACGACTTCGTGCTCGAGCCCTTTCCCGAAGATCCGGGGCCCAGAGAAGTCATCCTTCCGTTCAATCCACTCAATGTCGAGCGACTGGGTGTGACCCGCGGTGACGTCCTGTTCGGGCGCCCGGCGCAGGCTGGTTGCCCGATCACGCACATCGGCCGCGTTATGGAGGAGCCCGACCTGCTCAATGGCCTGGTTACATGGTGCGTGGTCGGTCCGCTTGCCACGCGCGAGGCCAAGACCAAGGAGATCGGCAACTACACGCCGGTCGCCTACCTTGGCCTGGTGAGCCGTGCACGGGTTGAACTGCAAATCGGCCGGCGCTACCACTTCCTGCCAGGCCTGTGCATGCTGCAGTCACGCCATTCCGGGGTCATTTCCGAAATGGCCAGGCGACCGGACGGCGTCCGGGTCCGCCTTGAGGGAATCTGGATCAGCTAGCCCGCATATCTCACCGCCCTTCTGCTACGCACGCCGATCTGCTGCTCGCCGTGTCGGGGCGTACTCCCTGCAGCCGGCTCGACGTAGTGTCAGCTGCGCCT
>SL_3KL_010_SEDDRAFT_10004816_pt1 | contig 12173 bp, 11 predicted proteins | sample SodLakKL_010_SED_2_FD_10381 | JGI IMG/M metagenome (IMG submission 10381)
GTTCGTGGTGCCCCGGCTTCGCCCTGAAGAAGACGGCAGCCTGGTCCCCAACGACGTGCAGGTGATCCAGGTGTACCACAAGCTGGGGTATAAGGGGGCCCCTATTACCGAGCTGAGTTTCGGCGAAAAAGACGATTGCCGGGGATACCTGGTGGGCGAACCCCATAACGGGCTCAAGTACATGTTCAGGATGATGAACGGGGCGCGGATAAGCGTGGGTATGGGTGCATGCGGAATCGCATCGGCCGCCTACTATGCATCCCTGGAGTACGCGGCCGCGCGCCCCCAGGGTCGAAAGATAGGCGGCAAGGATCCGAACCGTCCGCCGGTTCCCATCATTGAGCATGCCGACGTCAAGCGTATGCTTTTGTTCCAGCGGGCGGTGGTGGAGGGATCCCTCGGGCTGCTGCTCCAGTGCGCTTGGTATGCGGACGTGGAGCAGGCCGGACCCGAAGAAGAAAAAGAGCGGGCCCGTTTGCTGCTTGAGCTTCTCACGCCGGTGGCCAAGACTTACCCCTCGGAGATGGGAATTCTCTCGACCAGCCAGGGAATCCAGTGTCTTGGCGGATACGGATATTGCGATGATTTTCCCCTGGAGCAATTTTTCCGGGATTCCCGCATTCATCCCATTCACGAGGGGACGACCGGGATCCAGGGAATGGATTTGCTCGGCCGTAAAGTGATCATGGAGGACGGCAGGGCGTTTGCCGCATTCCGGGAGGAGGTGCGAAAGACCATCGGCTGCGCGGGCGAGTTCCGGGAAACCGCTCCCAATGCCGGCAGGCTCGAAGAAGCACTCACCCGTCTTGAGGGTGTAAGCTCCGATCTCATGACCGTGGCCCAGAAAAAAGGCGCCGAGGTTTTCCTGGCCGATGCGACGCTTTACCTGGCGTTTTTCGGGATCGTTGCCGTGGGCTGGCAGTGGCTCAAGCAGGGGGTCGCCGCGGCAAGGGGGCTTGGGACGGCAAAGAAGAAAAAGGATGTGTTGTTCTACCAGGGTAAGATGTACGCTTTCCGGTTCTTTTTCGAGTACGAGTTGCCGAAGGCGGCCGCGCTGGCCGTTCGCCTGGAAAGCGAGGACCATCTGACCGTGGATATGCAGGCGGAGTATTTTACGGATTAGCGTGCTCACCCGTAATCATGGAGAATGGCCGAACGAAAACCAGGATTTTCTGTCAAGGTCAAGGACGGTGAAAAAGACGGGTTTCGTTTGGCCGCTCGGATAGTTCATGGACAAAGGACAATACGCTCCGGCAGCGTTTCTGGCTGGCATGTATGCCGCATGGATTACGGCATCCGTCATCCTGCATTCGGTTTTCCGGCTGTGGCCCGAAAGTTTGCCGCTTGCATCCCCGGCCGCATCGATTTTATATGTGCCGGTGGTTCTTTTGTTTGCCGGCCTGGGATGCCGGATAAACGCAGCCTACCTGTTAAACGTTGAACCGGCGATGCGCCGCCGGCCGCAAATACGCTACGGGTGCCTGCTGGGTGTTCTCGCAGGCGGCGCCCTGATGGCCCTGGCCGCCCGGCATTGGGAGATCACCAATCCGGGTTTTTACATGGTCTACACGGCCAATCTGCTGGTATTCGCCAACCTCCTGGGCTCCTGGATCGTTACCCCTCTCAGGCGGGAGGCGGAATTGATCCTGGTTTGCATGGTCATGGCGCTGGCCGATCTGTTCAGCATTCTTCAAGGCCCAACCCGCCGCATCGTTGCTTCCATCGAGACGTACTACCGTTCCGGCATGTCCGGGCCGCCGCCCGTCGGGGATTTTCTGCTGATCAAAATTCCCGCTCCCGGACTGGGAAATCTCCAGCCGCTGTTCGGCGTATCCGACTGGATCATCATTGCGTTTCTTTCCGCCGCGGCCCTACGCTTCCGTATCAATGACAACCTCTTCGGCCAAGGCCTTTTCCGGATGGCGGCCTCCGGCAAAATGGGTGTCTATTTCCCCCTGGCCTGCGCCGGGCTTGTCGCGGCCGTATTCGCAGCCGGCCTGCTGGACCGGTTTATACCCGCCCTGCCGGTGGTGGCCGCGATTTTCGTCGCCGGGGTTCTTGTTCGCTGCCCCGCCGCACGCCGCCTGACGCCCTACGATTTTCGCCTGATGGCTCTTTTCGCCGCGGGCATGCTTGTCGCCCTGCTTCTGGCCGCGTTTGTACTTCGTTGACAAGGTCTCCGTTTTGCTATTCCTGTCCCGGCTCCGCCAATGGCAAGCATGAATCGATAAGAAACTGTGACTTATTAACTTTTATGCGATTCATAAGTCGGGTCAAAAAGTGGATACCCCATAACCATAACAGGTCGCCGAAGTGGTATAAAAATGACCAGCGCAAAATGCTTTATCATCGTCCAAAGAGCCGCAGGAACATGGGCAGAAACAGGCTCACCAGGGCGGTATTGACCCATTGGTAGCAGGCCTCACTGTCCGGCTCCATGAGGCGCACTTCTGCAAGCCAGTCCAGGCTCGATTCGGTAAGCATATCGCTGAGGCGTTCAGCCACCGCCGTAAAGAGCAATGCCTTGCTGGGGTAATAGTAGCCGATGACCGCATGGCCGAACCCCCCTTCCCGTGCGATCATCCGGATGCTCGCCGCATTGTAGGGGTGTCTTGCGAACACCGCGCAGGCCGCACCGAGCACCACTTCCCGGGTTCGGCCGGTCCGCTCCGATTTGTCCGTGTTTTTTCCCATGGTTTTTCCGGTTTATCTCTCCTTTTTGGACAACGTAGGGGTTTTTCTTGACAATGGCAAGATACCGTGTAATTTTTTTGTACAATTGTACAGATTTGTCTCCGCAATTTATTCATATCCTGAACCATCATCCAAGGAGCCTGCATGTCCGAGACGATTTACCGCGAGCTGCAGCAGCGGCTCGATACGTATTCCCTGGGGTTTCCCCCCACCGATTCCGGCATCGAAATCGATATCCTGAAGTACCTGTTTTCAGAAGCGGATGCCGAAATGTTTCTGGCTCTGACCCCCAAGCTGGAAGCCCCCGAATCCGTTGCTGAAAAACTGAATATTTCCGAACCTGAGGCGGCGGATCGCCTCGAGGACATGGCCCGACGCGGGCTTTTGTTCCGGGTGAAGAAAAACGGCGCGTCCCGGTACGGGGCGATTCCATTTATCCACGGGCTCTGGGAGTTCCAGGTGAACCGTCTCGACACGCAGTTCGCGAAAATGGCGGAGCGATATATGGAAGAAGGTCTCGACCAAGCCATGGCCGAAAGCGCCGAGTATTTCCTGCGAACGATTCCCGTGGCTGAATCCGTCGATTCTGAATACCGCGTGGCTTCCTACGATGATGCCCGGGAAATACTCAAAACCAAAAATCCCATCGTGGTGACGGACTGCATCTGCCGCAAGCAGCGGGGACTCGTCTCCGACAACTGCGGCAAACCCGTCGAGGTCTGCTTCATGTTCGGCTCCATGGGCCGGTATTACCTGGATAACGGCATGGGCCGGGAGGTAAACTTGGAAGAAGCCGAAAAGATCCTGGCCGAGGCCCGGGAGGCTGGCCTGGTTACCCAGCCGGCCACCGCGCAGAATCCGGGGGGCATGTGCAACTGTTGCGGTGACTGCTGCGGCGTGCTCCGGGTGCTGAACATGCACCCGAAGCCCGCGGAGATCGTTTTTTCCAACCACTACGCGGTAGTGGACGGAAATGAGTGCACGGCATGCGAGGCATGCGAAAGCCGCTGCCAGGTCGGTGCCATCGCCGCGGGAGGGGCGGATGTGGCTGTGGTCGATCTCGAGCGCTGCATCGGCTGCGGACTGTGCGTGACGGATTGTCCGGCAGAGGCGATCCGGTTGGTCGTGCTTTCCGAAAACAGGCGCCGGGTTCCCCCGGAAACCAGCCTGGACCAGATGATAGCCATGGCCGGAAAGCGGGGATTGATATAGCCGGAAACCGAGAAAAACGAAAAACAATCGCCATTTTTTGACTGGCTTGGTGCCTGGTTCAGGTTGAACCGGTATTGCGCGCGTATTACTTGCCCGCACCGTCTGCCATCATCTTACCGAGGCGATTTTTTATAATGGTCGCCGCTTCGTTGACGATCCGGTCGATCAGTTCGGCCACCGTGGGAATATCCCGAATCATGCCCATGCACTGGCCGGCTGCCAGCACCCCTTTTTCCGTGTTCCCTTTTTCCAGCATGGCAAGTCCTTCGGCCCCGGCAACAAAGGGGGCGATATCCTCGATTTTCGTGTTGCCCCTGCTTTCGATCTCAAGCACCTTGTCCACGGTGGGATTGTGCATGACCCGCTCGGTATTGCGAAGGGAGCGCATGATCAGCCGTGTATCGGTCTCTCCGTGGGTTACCAGGGCCTGTTTTACATTATCATGCACCGGGGCCTCCCGGGTGGCAACGAAGCGGGTTCCCATGTTCATGCCGTCGGCCCCCAGGGCCAGGGCTGCGACCAGACCGCGCCCGTCGGCAAATCCGCCCGATGCGACAACCGGAATTCCAACGGCGTCCCGGGTCAGGGGGACGAGGATCAACGAGGTGACGTCTTCTTCACCCGGGTGTCCTGCCGCCTCGAAGCCGTCGATGCTGATGGCGTCGCACCCGATTTTCTCCGCCTTTAAAGCATGGCGGACCGAGGTGCACTTGTGAATGACTTTTATGCCGGCGGACTTGATTTGATCCATGTAAGGTTCGGGATTCCGCCCCGCGGTTTCAATGAATTTTACCCCTTCGCCGATACAGGCCTCTATGTAGGCGGGGTAATCCGGCGGTCGGAAAGTGGGCAGGAACGTGAGGTTCACGCCGAAGGGCTTATCGGTCATTTCCCGGCATTTTCGGATTTCCGCGCGCAGGGCGTCCGCGTCGGGAAAGCTCAGGGCGGTCATGAATCCCATGCCCCCGGCGTTTGCCACCGCCGAGGTCAGCTGCGCATTGGCGATCCACATGAGCCCGCCCTGGACAATGGGGTATCTCACCCCGAACAGTTCGGTTATCCGGGTTGTAAACATAAGCTCTTTTCCTTTCCGTTTCAGCTTTAAAGTATGAGATGCTCAGCTTGGGGTATTTCAAGATTCAAAGCGCGTGTCAAGCCGGAAACCCACGGGATATCGACTCTCCAAAATGCGTCAATTTATAGGCTTTGGTGGTACAGCAAATAGCGAGCGTGACAATCCGGGCCCATGATGGGCTTCAGGGCTGAAATATCGCCCGATATACCCCAAAAATAATACCCCCCCACCCCATAGGAATTGACCGTATTGACCTTGCTATCCGGGATCCGGGGGTCTGCGTGTCTGCATAATAAAGCCGCTTGCGGATAGCACTTTCCCCCGGAAAACCCCGTTGAATCCGGATGCTGGAATTCCCTTCGCCCCGGTTCGCTGATGCCGGGAACAAAAATTGCATTTTATTCGATGCTTATACTATCAATGAACATAATAATAAAGTAAGTATAAAAAAATACTTTTTATAAAGATAATTGGTTATGATTGACAGATTTATTTCGTAGTTATAGTTTAATTTAAGTGGAATTCTCTTTAGGCAGTCTATAGACGGGCTGCTTTTTTAGCTGAACCCGGCGGTTTGCTTAACCGAGCATGTCAAAGCCTTTTCACACCGTTAGCCGTTGGAGACGATCAACCGAATGATTCAAGAAACCGATCTGGAGGAATAATGCGTACCAAGGAACAGTATATCGAGGGGCTGAAGAAGCAACGGCGCAACCTGTATTTCAACGGAGAAGAACAATGACGGGATCGTGGTGAATGGATGCAAGCTTCATATTTCAGAAGCCTCCATCGCCGACGAGATCCTGGTCGTTCCGACCCGAGCCCTGGGACCCAATGAAAAAGAGTATGCCGTGGCGTTTGCCGTCCAGGCGGACCACGAGGGGATGACCCAGGTATTGAAACCCCACAATGCAAGACCCCGGGAGCACTTCAAACGGGGCTTCAATGGCGGATACACCGACTCCTACCTGCTTTTTGAAAATACCTTCATTCCCTGGGACCGGGTGTTTCTGTGCGGAGAAAACGACCACGGCGGGCTCTGCGCCATGCTGTTCGCGCTGTTTCACCGCCACTCATACTCCGGGTGCAAGCCGGCCCTGGGCGACGTGCTGCTGGGACTTGCGGCCAACGCGGCCGAGTTGAACGGCATCGAGAAGACCTCTCACGTGCGGGAAATGTTCGCCGAGCTCATCAAGGTGAGCGAGCTGGGATATGCCGCGGGCTATACGGCATCGGACCTGGGCAAGCCTGAGATCAACATTCCCGGCATGGGAAAGGTGCCGTACGGGCCGGGCAGTTACATCCCCGACTCCATCTATGCCAATGTCGGGCGCTGCCTGACCGGGGAAGCCGTCTTCCACGAGCAGGAGATGCTGTGCAACATCGCCGGCGGACTTCCGGCGACGTTACCTTGCGAGCGCGATCTTACCCACCCGGATCTCCAGCCGCTTCTGGAAAAAATACCTCAAGCGGAACCCGGACGTACCTGTGGAAGACCAGATCCGGTTCTGGCTGTATTTTATCGACGCAACATGCCCCGGCGCGGCCGGCAGCACGAACTACGGCAATTATCACGGCGGCGGCTCTCCGATCATGGAGCAGATCGCCATTACCTCCCAGTATGACATCAGGGCTCGAAAAGACCTTGTCAAGCGCCTGGCAGGCATCAAGAGGTAGATTGACAAGCGCCAGCGGATTGATCCCGCGGGCGCTTTTTACATGGTTTTGCGTGACAGGGCCGGTATTGTTTCCGGGGCACGGGGACGGCATGCAGGACCCGCCCGGTGCCTCTATGTCCGACACCGGAACGAAAGTTGCTAAAACGTCCGATGTTTTCCTTGGGTAAATACAAAAAACAATCTTTGCAAATTCATTATAATCCCCCGGTCTATATATCCGGGCGCGTATATGAGGGCGTCGCTTTTCATCATAAAAGCAATACCCGATTGATTCCAACCCTAAAGAGCGGCGCCCGGGGTTGCAGCCCCTTTCGTAGTGCCGTATATCCACGGGTTTCTTATAGCCGCATATTCTCTTGACACGACATAGGAATCTTGCCATATATTTTGTTCTAAAACAAATTATTAAGCGCTCGTAAAAAGTCATCAATTATTGACAAAAATCATAACCGGCTTTGCGGGACTCGCCTGCTCTGCCGCTTTTTCGCGCCAGGCGGCTTTTTTTCCGTGCCGTATGCCGAAATGTTTTGTAACCGACCCCCGTCGAGGTGCCTGTATGTTCAAACCTGTCAAATCGCTTCTCTTTGCAACCAACTTGTCCGAAAATTGCCGGCCCGCCCTTGAGGCTTCCCTTTTCATGGCAAGCCAATATCATGCGGATATCGTTTTGCTCCACGTGGTGGACCGGGATGTTCCTTTGCAGGTGGAGGAGCATTTCAAGGCGGTTTTGGGAGAGGAGAAATGGGAGGAACTTAAACGGGAGCATGAACAGGATGCCCGGGAGGCCCTTATCGGCAAGATGTCATCGAAAAATATCGTCGAAAAGGTAATGGCCCGGTATAAGCGGGACCTTGGCGTCGAGGAATCGGATGCGGATTTCAACTGGCGGGAGGTGGTTTTGTCCGACAAGCATATCGATCGTGCAATTGTTCGCCAAGCGGAGGAGCAGGGCTGTGAATTGATTGTTCTGGGCGCGGGCAGGGATTTTTTGGGGGACAACTCCTTAGGGGCGACGATCAGTGGCGTGCTGCGCAAGTCCAGGATTCCCGTTGTGGTTGTTCCGGCACGCCCCGAATGGAATGAGTCCCCGGCATGACGCGGGTTCATGCCGACAGGGGCGTTTTGCTGAAAACGCCCCTGTCGGGAACATTAAAGGAACCGTCCGCTTGCGGCATGTTCCGAAGGTGCTAACGGGCGGGCCTCACCGGCACCACAAACACGGGAATATCACTGCGCCGGAGCACGCGGCGGGCAGTGGATCCCATGAGGGTATCCCTAAGTCCCCCCGTGCCATGGGTTCCCATCACAATGATGTCGCAGCCTTGTTTTTCCGCGGTATCGATAATTTTTTCCACCGGATTGCCCCTGCGCACAAGGATTTCGTCGGCCACGTAGTTGCACTGGGGCATTTCGCTTTTTACCTCATCGCAAAACGCTGCCAGCCGTTTCTGCATTACCCCTTTGGCCTCGTTGTCGAGTCGCTTCTTCAAATCGCACCACTCTTTTTCCGAGAAATGTATCTGCAAACTATTTAAAGAAACATCTTCTACCACGTTCAGCATCAGCAGTTGCGCTTCGTGTTTCCGGGCCAAGGCCATGGCCCAGGAAAGCGATTTGCGGGATTGGTCGGAAAGGTCGGTTGCAAAAAGGATTTTTTTGATTTCCGGTATCATGATAGGTCCTCCTTGATTGTGATGCCTGAAAGTCGTTTTTTGCTTGAATGCATACTTCTTCTAAGTGTAGTCCCTCTGCGTTCCGGTGTCCACTTCCGGGCCGGAATTGGCCATTTCAGATGTCCCGTTTCCCCTTCGTTGGATTGATTCTTTTTCAGCCTGAGCTCGGAACGCATGAGATGTACTGACGAAGGAAGCGCATCATACAAATGCCAGCGGTGTGGGTTTTTCTCTCGTAAAAACGGGTGTTGACCTTGCAGCCGGGAAAAGACGTTTTGAGGCTCCGTGGCGCAGATGCCGTAGTCGTTGCAAAGGGTCGTGGCATCAGGGCGGTATGGCTGTCCGTTTCAAGTCTTTTTGCGCTATACGGCATGTAGACCCTCATGGCCTGGTATTTCCGGACTTCCCCCCGGCCGTTGGCGTTCGGTAGAGCCCCCGTCCGCTTTATTTGCAATCCGAAAAATTGTATTTTATCATAGCAGAAGTTAATCGGAAAAAGGAGGTTGTTATGAACGCAACAGATGAAAAACTGGACCGTCTCCGCCGCTTGATCGACGAAACCCGGCGGGCGGTTGTGTTCACGGGGGCAGGGATCAGCACGGGATCCGGCATTCCGGATTTCAGGAGCCCCGGAGGGATCTGGGACCAGTACAAGCCGATCAACTTCCAGGATTTTGTCGCATCCGAGGCGATGCGCATCGAGTCGTGGCGCCGCCGCTTTGCCATGGACGAGATTCTACGGGCGGCCCGGCCCAATGCGGGGCACCTGGCAGTGGCCCGGCTTGTGCAGGCCGGCAAGGTGTCGACCGTGATTACCCAGAATATCGACGAGCTTCACCAGGCCGCCGGCGTTCCGCCGGAGAAGGTCATCGAGCTGCACGGTTCGACCATGTACGCCACCTGTCTGGATTGCGCAAAACGTTTCGAACTCGAAGCGATCCGGCCGGTTTTCGAGCAGGAGCAGAAGCCGCCCGCATGCGATGCGTGCGGCGGGATGATCAAGACCGCTACCATTTCCTTCGGCCAGTCGATGCCGGTGGCCGAAATGGAAGCGGCCCGTGATGAAGCCATGGCCTGCGACCTCTTTTTTTCCCTGGGGTCCTCGCTGGTGGTTTATCCGGCGGCGGGTTTCCCGGAAATCGCAAAGAAAAACGGGGCACGCCTGGTTATCATCAACCGGGATCCCACCGGTATGGACCACATGGCCGACCTGGTGATTCACGATGATATCGGAAAAACCCTGTCCGCGGTTGTGACGGCGCAGTAATACGGGTGCCGGGCATTTCCCGGGCCCCGGCTGCTGGCAAATCCCGGCCGATTCCAGATAACCGGCGTGTTGCAAGCAAAAGTGGAGTGCCCGTGAATGATGCGGAAGGCCTGATTCGGGTGCTTGCGGATGCAGGCATCGGGTATTGTGTTACCAGTTTATCAGTGGATGCCCCGCAAGCTGCCCATCGCAGGGCATCCGTCTTCCCGTATCCGCGGCAAATCTTATAACCGTTCAGTTCAGGCTCAGCTTATCCCGGCATCTACCGAAAGAGCCCCATTTATTCCCAACGGTCGCCGTGTTTGCTGAGATCGATGGTTTCGTCGGAGTCGGACGGACCGGATCGCCCTGAGCCGCGTCCGGAACCGGGGGGGCGGCGCATGCGCCCGGGGCGGGTGGTGTCGGCCACGATCATGTTTAAAAACCAGTTGACCACGGAGATGGTGATGGCGCCGAAGATGGTCGACCAGAAACCGATCACGTCAAAACCGGGGATGATCCCGGATGCCATCTTGAGCATGAGTGCATTGATGATGAAGGTGAACAGCCCCAAAGACATAATGTTGATGGGCAGCGTCAGGATGAGCAGGATCGGTTTGAAGAACATGTTCAGAAAACCGATGGCGGCGGCGCCGAACAGGGCCGCGAAAAAACTGGTAACATGGATGTTTTCGATTAAATAGGCCGCCGCAAGGACGGCCACCGTGAGGATCAACCACTTGGCCAAAAGAAGCCCCAGGAAGGTAACCTGCGGGGGCTGGCTGCCGTAGTAGTGAAACCGCCCGTTTTCGAATCGGAATTTTTTATGGTTCAATGTCCACCCCGTTGATGGTGATGAGCAGCCGGCCGGTTTCGTCTCTATAAAGCCCGGCATCGGCGTTGCTGTTTCCCCGCAGGTCGGGATGCCGGCCTCTCAGCTTCCCGAAGTCAAACGCTTCCAGTGCCTCCCGGAACAGTTCTATTTTTTCCCCCAAATCCCTCGCGTCGCGGCCTTTCATCTTGAAATAATCGAATACAGCCCGATTATAATGCTTTTTAATCTCCGTTTCAATACAATGTTGCTTGAGCGAAAGTTTATAGTTCATTTTTATTTTCGGTTCTGGTAACATTTTAAGGTTACTGGTTGTTGTAAATTGTGCCCGAATCAAAATCAGGATTTTTTCAAGGTCAAGGACGGCAGAAATTTAACCACAGGAATACCGGGCGTATTTTGAGGATTAAAATTTGAGCCGGACGCAGAGATTGGCGAAAAAGACGGTTTCAGTTCAGGCACTAAATACGGCCCGGCCTTTTTGGCGCCGCGCTGCTTTCGGAGTGCCAACTCTGGACAAAAGTCGAGTTTGTTTTTATTTTTCAAGCACTTTTTCATTGTATGGATTACAGGAGAACCTGCGTATGTATGTACCACGATATATTTTTTTTACCAAGGGGGTGGGAACGGACAAGGCCAAGCTCGCTTCTTTCGAAAACGCCCTCCGGGATGCGGGGATCGCCCATCTGAACCTTGTTCAGGTATCATCGATCTTTCCGCCGGGATGCAAGATCATTGAGCCGGAAGTGGGCCTGGCCAAGCTGGAGGCCGGCGAGATCACCCACTGCGTCATGGCCAAGCAGGAAAGCCAGGAGCCGGGCAGGCGTCTGGTGGCAAGCATCGGGCTTGCGCTGCCTGAGGGCAACGAGCGCTACGGCTACCTCTCCGAGCATCACGGGTTCGGCCAGACGGAGATCGAGGCGGGGGATTTCGCGGAGGATATCGCCGCATCCATGCTGGCGACCACCCTGGGAATCGAGTTCGACCCTGAAAAGGACTATGACGAGCGGCGTGATATTTACAAGATGTCCGGCAAGATCATCCACTCCCAGCACATCAGCAAGGCGGCACTGGGCGCGGAAGGACGGCTGTGGACTACGGTGATTGCGGCTGCCATTTTCATCAAGTAGTGGCAAGGGAAGGGGACGTTGTTAACTTATTAACTTATTGCCCGCAGCATAGAGGGTGCTTCAATTGGGAAGGCTGTGCAATAAGTTAATAAGTTAACAACGTCCCCTAAGCCTAAACCTGCGAAGGTGGTATTGTAAGATGGATGTCAGCAGTTTCATGCCGTTCGGGGGAACGGATGTCCGGTATTCGGAACTGGATGCGGCGCGGCTGGTGGTGCTGCCTGTTTACTTCGAGGTGACGCCCTCCTACATGGGCGGCAGCCGATACGGGGCGTATCATCTGCTGCGGGCCTCGGCCGAGATGGAGCCCATGGACGAGGAACTGGCGCTCGATTGGAGCGATGCGGGCATTTACACGGCACCGGCTTTGATTCCGGAAAACGATCCGGAAAAAGGGATCGAAAGGATCCGTACGGAAGCCGAATGGTATATGAAGATTGGCAAGCCGCTGTTGTCGGTGGGGGGCGATCACGCGGTGACCATCGGGGTGGTTCAGGCCGCGGCCAATGTGTACGGAAGTCTCGGCGTTCTGCAAATCGATGCACACCTGGACCTGAGGGATAGCTATAACGGAAGCCGGTACAACCACGCGTGCGTCATGCGGCGGGTGGCCGACGATATGAAACTGCCGT
>SL_3KL_010_SEDDRAFT_10004817_pt1 | contig 12173 bp, 10 predicted proteins | sample SodLakKL_010_SED_2_FD_10381 | JGI IMG/M metagenome (IMG submission 10381)
GCCGATGCGGATGGTGGGGATCTCGCCGCGGGCGACGGCGCGGTAGGCGGCGGAGCGGCTGATGCCGAGCAGCCGGGCGGCTTCGGGGATGGTCATGGTGGCGGGGTGCGGAGGGTGTGGCGGCTGGCCGGTGAGGGTTGCGGCGGGGTTCATCTCGGTCCTCCAGTCGTTGCGGGTGGCGTGTACGTAGTCCCCCGGCGGCGGCCGGATCGTGACAGCGGTGCGCTGGCTGCACGGCCGGTCGGCGCCGCCAGGTGTCGTGCCGGCCGTCCCAGTGCCGTTAGGGCTTGGTTACGCAGTTCAACGTCTCCCGTCCGGGGCACGCCCGACCGGCAGCGGCACATCCGCCACTCCCACCGACGCCCAGGAGAGCAACCATGAGCACCACCCCGGACCCGACCACCCGTCAGATCGCCCTTGGTCGTGGTCAGTTACAGGGTCTCACGCGTGGTTGCCGAGGTCCTCGACGATGCAGACGATCAGCTCCCCGCACCGCTGGCCGTTCGCGCCGAGCAACATCGCGGCGGCCCACCACGCACCGCCCCGCAGCTCGGCGGCGCCCACACCCCCGACCACCTCGCCATCAACCAGCAGCCCCACACCACGGACATGCGCCGCGAGGAGCGTGGTTCACGGCGGTTGGTCCCGGGGTCCACGAGCGGCTCAACGCTGCAGATCACGTTCCTCGAGGACGCTGTCCTTGAGGTCGCGCCGGACCTGTCACCATGCGTTCCATGTGGAAGCGGATCAGCAGCCCGGACCTGGTCAGCCGTAGCCGTGAGCTACGGGGTCTTGGCGCCTGCCTCGACACCGCTCGGGCCGGTACGCCACAACTGGTCCTGATCACCGGTGAAGCGGGGATCGGGAAGTCGCGGCTGCTGTCCGCGCTCTCCGACCAGGCACGTGCTGCCGGCGACCAGGTGCTCGTCGGTCACGGGCTCAGCGTCGGGAGCGCGAGTCCTCCCTTCGCTCCGATCGCCGAGATGATCCGTCAGTTGGCGCGTGACGTCGAGGAAGCACGGCTCTCGGAGCTCCTCGGGCGCAGCCGCCGGGAGCTGTCGTGGCTGGTGCCGAGCCTGGGCGGTCCGCCGCCCGGACAGCAGGTCGGGGAGGGCGAGGTCGGTAGCCGCCGTGACCGGTTGTTCGCGGCGATCATCGACCTGATCGATCGGTTGTGTGCGGAGCGACCGCTCGTGCTGGCCCTGGAGGATCTGCACTGGGCCGATGATGCGACGCTCGAGCTGTTGCTCTACCTCGCGAGGACCGTCCAGCACGGGCCCTTGACGTTGATCGCGACCTTGCGTGAGGAGGAGACGGCCGATCATCACCGCTTGGGCACCCTGCTGGCCGAGTTCGCTCGGCTGCCGCAGGTCACGCGTGCGAACCTCACCCCGCTGGACCGGGTCGGGGTAGCTGCGCAGATCGAAGCGATCACGGGGCAACGTCCCGGCCGGGGCGTGCTCGAGCAAGTGGTGTCGCGGTCAGGAGGCAACCCGTTCTACGTCGAGGAGTTGCTGGCCGCTGGTGACCCCACGGGCCTGTCGCCGGCCATACGTGACGTCGTCGCAGCTCGGCTGGCCACCGTCGCCAGGGAGACCCGCCTGCTCCTCACCCACGGCGCCACGATCGGGGAGCGTTTCACCAAGGAGTTGCTCGCGATCGCCACATCCGTGCCTGAGGAGGAGCTGACCGCTGCGCTCCGGGCGGCACTCGACCGCCACCTGCTGGTCATCGACGAGCAGGGAGCGTTCCGGTTCCGTCACGCGCTGGTTCGAGAGGCTGCGGCCGAAGAGCTGCTCCCGTCACAACGTGCCGATCTGCACCGTCGGGTCGCGGACGCGCTGACCGCACGCCCCGACCTGGCCCTCGGTGGCGAGCGCGATGTCCACGCCGAGCTGGCGGTCCACCGACAGGCGGCCGGTCAGGCCACCGAGGCTGCCGTCGCCGCCTGGGCCGCCGCACAACGGGCACGCCAGGTCACTGCCTACCCCGATGCGCTGGCCCACCTCGAACGCATCCTGGAGCTGTGGCCGCAGCTCGATCCGACCCTTCTGGACCACACGGAGGAGGAGCTTCGCGACGCCGTCGCTCACACGGCGGCCGAGGCAGGGGTCTGGCACCGGGCGGTCGAGCAGCTCGAGGCGCTCCTCACGAGCCGTTCCGCTGGTGCGACCATCGAAGAGCGACGAGACGTGCTGCACGAGGCCGGTCTCCGAGGTCGGCTTGCCCAAGCCCGGTGGAACGCCGGGCTGGGCGACGCGGCCCTGGCCGAGGCGGAGGAGGCCCGTCGGTTGATCGTCGATGCGCCACCCTCCGCGACGACGGTGTCGGTGGCCATGACGCACGCGACCCTGCTGAAGCTGAGCACCTCTCGGGATCCCCGACAGGCCCTTGCCCCGGCGCGGGCCGCGGTCGCTGACGCCGCGCAGCTCGATGACGAGGGCCTCGCCTGCCGCGCGTTGACCACCCTCGGCGCGACACTTGCCTGGACGGGTGAGATCCACGAGGCCCACGACCGTCTGCAGGAGGCCCTGCGCAAGGCCGAGGTGTTGGAAGACGATCCCCTCCAGCGGCACGCGCGTTCCGCGCTGTTCGACACCTCGCATCTGCTGGACAGCGCGGTCGGTGGCGACCGCAGCCACCGGCTCGCGCTCGACACCATGGACTGGATCGCGGCACGCACCTCGCGTTCACCGGCGTCCGTGGACCTCCTGGTGCACGCCGGCTTCGCGTTCCTGCGCAGTGGTGCGTGGGACCTCGCCGAGCAGGTGGTCGATCGCATGAACGAGGTGCACAGCGAGGGGTACACGGGCACCGGGGTGGGGACCGTCCGCGCCTCGCTGTACTGGATGCGAGGCGATCTCGAAGCGGCCGACGCCGAGGTCGCCAGGCTCCATGCCGACGGGGTCCCGACCCGCTGGTATCACGACGTGTTGCCGTTGCAGGCGGAGATCGTCGCGGATCGGGGTCGTCTTGCCGACGTGCGTGCAGTCGTCCGTCGCAACCTCGGCACCGAGGTGGCGGATACGGAGATCGCCTACCGGATCGGGACCATGCGGGCGCTGGTCCGTGCCGAGGTCGACGCCGCGCTGCAGCTGTACCCCGCAGGCGAGCCCGCACGTGGCGATGCTGCCTCCGACGCGGGGCCAGAGGATCACCGTGCCCGGGGCGAGGAGCTGCTCGCCACGATGCGAAGCTGGTTCCAGCGGTTCCCCCTGCCGTTCGAGGGGTCGCCACAGTTCGAGGTGCCGGGCACCTACCTCGCGCTCGCCGAGGCGGAGATGACACGCCTGACGGGTCCGGATCCCGCAGCTTGGCGCTCGGTGGTCGACCGGGCGGCGTACGCCTACTGGCGGATCTACGCCCGATGGAGATCGGCCGAGGCCCTGCTCGCGATCGGGGACCGTGTGGCCGCTGCAGAGGCTCTCGCGGAGGCCCACCATGACGCAGCCGCGACGGGTGCTCGCGGTGTGCGTGAGGCCGTGGAGACCCTGGCCCGACGGGGCCGTATCGCCCTGCCGGGGCAGATCTCGGGCGAGGCGCCGGGACACGACGTCGGCGAGGAGCTGGGCTTGACGCCTCGTGAGCTCGAGGTGCTGCAGCTGATCGCGCAGGGTCTGCGCAATCGCCGGATCGCGACGACGCTGTTCATCAGCGAGAAGACCGTGTCGGTTCACATCACCAACCTGCTGCGCAAGCTCGATGTCGAGAGCCGCACGGAAGCCGCCGCCGTCGCGCACCGGTCCGGGCTCACCGACCCGCTGGCGGGCCGAGACCACGCTTCGTAGCAGCCTCCGCATGCCCGGTCGCCGATCCCGGTCCCTTCGTACGTCCTGAGGGGTGATCTAAGACCTTCTCCCGATGCCGGCGGTCGGGCCTTAGGCCGAAGGTGGATGCCGGACCCATCCACCGGCGCGAGCTGTTGCGCCGGCCTGACCTCGGAGACAAGATGAGCCAACTCGAAGCCACCACCCCGACGCTGCCCGAGCTCGCCGGAGCACTGCGCGGCCAGCTCCTGTTGCCGGACGACGACGGCTACGACGCCGCACGGGCGGTCTGGAACGGCATGGTCGACCGCCGGCCGGCCGCCATCGCGCGGTGCGAGAGCCCGGCGGACGTGCTCGCGTGTGTTCGGTTCGCCCGCAGCACCGGGTTGCCGTTGTCGGTCAAGGCCGGCGGCCACCAGGTCGCGGGCAAGGCCGTCTGCGACGACGGGCTGGTCGTCGATCTGTCGGAGATGGACGGGGTACGGGTCGATCCGGAGACCAGGACCGCCCGCGTGGATCCCGGGGCGACGCTGGGCCAGTTCGACCGCGAAGCTCAGACCTTCGGGCTTGCCACCCCGGCGGGCGTGCACTCCGGGACCGGGGTGGCCGGCCTGACCCTCGGGGGCGGCATCGGCTGGCTGGCCCGCAGTTTCGGGTTGACCAGCGACAACCTCGTCGCCGCTGACGTCGTTACCGCCGACGGCGAGCTGGTCTACGCCAGCGAGGACGAGCACCCGGAGCTGTTCTGGGCGTTGCGCGGGGGAGGCGGCAACGTCGGGATCGTCACCTCGTTCGAGTTCCAGCTGCACCCGGTCGGGCCCGAGGTACTCACCGCGCAGCTGTTCCACCGGCTCGAGGATGCCGAGCAGGTGCTGCGGGACTACCGCGATGTCATGGCCGACGCACCCGACGAGTTGGCGTGCTATCCGATGGTCATGAAGGTCCCCCCGGTCGAGGGGTTCCCGACCGAACTGCACGGACGACCCGCTCTCGCACTGGTCGGGTGCTACAGCGGCGAGGTCAGCGACGGCGAGGAAGCGGTCGCGCAACTGGCACGGATCGGTGACCCCTTCGTCGAGGTGGTGGCGCCGATGCCCTACGCGACGTTCCAGTCGAGCTTCGACGCCGGGACCCCCGACGGCGCCCGCTACTACGGACGGGCCCACCTGCTCCCGGAACTCTCCGATGCCGCCATCAGCGCGCTGCTCGAACAGGTCGGGGAACTCCCTGGCGACTTCTCCATGATCTTCTTCGAGTCACTCGGGGGCGCGATCGCCCACAAGCCGACCGACGCGACCGCGTGGCCCCATCGCGATGCCGCGTACGGGTTCGCCGTCCAAGCAGGGTGGAGCGATCCCGCCGACGACGACGTCGAGATCGCCTGGGTCCGCCGGGTCCACGAGACGATGGCACCACACGCCACCGGCGGGGTCTACGTCAACTACCTCGATGCAGACGAGGTGGATCGTGTGTCCGCCGCGTACGGCGATCACTACCGGCGTCTCGCCCGGATCAAGCAGGAGTGGGACCCCGACAACCTCTTCCGCTCCAACCACAACATCGTGCCGGAGGGTCTGAACGCCGGCGCATGACCTGGCGAGTGCCGTCAGCCCGGAAGGTTCGGGTAGTGGCGAGCGCTCACCGAACCCGGGTCGCAGACCCGAGCCGGGTTGCTCCGAGGATCCCAAGAACTGAGAGGACAACACGTGCGCAGGATCACAACCACTGTCATGACACTCGCCTTCGCCTTCACGTTGATCGCAGCACCGTCACTGGCCAACCAGGGCAAGGGCCCTGACCAGGGCCAGGGCAAGGGCCAGGGCCTGGAGAACCCCAACGTGGTCGAGTTCACCTCCGAGGGCCACCACTTCGTCGGCCTACCGGAGGAGATCCCCTCCGGCTGGACCACGTTCCGCTACCACAACGGCTCCAACGGGGAGCACCTCGCCTACCTCGCCGACCTGCCCGAGGTCGAGGGCACCCAGATCACGGCCGCCGACAGCGTCACGGAGGTCGCTCCGGTCTTCCAAGCCGCCATGGACCGGATCGTCGACGGGGACGAGCCCTCGGCTGCCTTCGCGGAGTTCGCGGACCTGCCCAAGTGGTTCGGGGACGTCGTGCCCATGGGTGGCCCCGGACTCGTCGCTCCCGGTGAGGTCGCCGAGACCACCGTCTACCTCGAGCCCGGTCACTATCAGATCGAGTGCTACGTGAAATCCCTGGACGAGGAGACCGACGACCACGTCTTCCACACCGAGACCATGATCCAGGATCTGGTCGTCACCGACGAGGACGGCGGCGCGCACGAGCCGGTCGCCGACTTCGAGGTGAACCTGACCAAGGCTGGCATCGAGATCGACGGGGACGTCCGGCCCGGTCAACGCACCTTCAAGGTCAACCTCGACGACGACTCCCTGCACGGCAACTTCCTCGGCAACAGCGTGCACATCGCTCGTCTCGACGACGACACCGACCTCGACGAGTTGGACGCGTGGATGAGCTGGGTCGAGCCCGAGGGCCTCAGCATCACCCCGCCGGCGACGTTCCTCGGTGGCGTGAACGGGATGCGGCCGGGCAGCACGGCCTACGTCAGCGTGCACCTGACCCCCGGTGAGTACGCCTTCGTCTCCGAGGTCGACAACCCCCAAGGCAAGGACATGCTCGCGACCGTGACCGTCCCCTGATCAACGCAGGGTACGGCCGCCCGGTGGAGCGGTCGGTGGCGGGATCACCCAGCACGCTCGGGTGGTCCCGCCACCTCGACGTCGCGGCGCCCGAAGCCCGGACACGGCGATGATCCACCACCGGTCGTGCGCTCGCCCACACTGCGGTTCGCAGCCCCTGGACCACCACGGAGATGCCCCGCGAGAACCGGGATCGACGTCAGGCGGTTCCGGCACGCCGTGGAGGTCCGCAGCTATGGATCGGTCAGCGCCAGGGGTCAGGGGCCAGGGGTCAGGGGCCAGGGTCCGTCCTTGGTGACCTCGATCCCGGGACGGGTTCAGGGTGCGAGTTGGCTGACTGCCTGGGCTGTCATCTGCACGGGTGGCCTTGTGCTGGCAGGTGTCGGCTGCTTGCCTGCAGGCGGCCCGGTGCGGAGCACAGGGTCCGGGGCGCCACGACAACGGAGGTATGGATGCAGTTGGGGGTGGCTATCCCGCTGCTCGTGCTGCCTGGAGGGCGATGGCCGGTTCCGCGATGGACGGACATCCGCGCGCGGGCACTGGCTGCAGAGGGGGTCGGGTTCGACCTGGTCGTGGTGGAGGATGTGTTGTCCTGGCCGCTGGAGGACGTCACGGGCGGTGCCTGGGAGTCCGTTTCGCTGCTGGGCGGATTGGCTGAGGCGACCTCGACGATCCGGATCGGACACTCGGTGATGAACGCGCCGTACCGGGCGCCCGGGCTGATCGCCAAGATCGCGGCAACGCTGGACGAGATGTCCGACGGTCGCTACGTGCTGGGTATCGGGGCCGGGAACAGCCCGGATACCGACTACGCCGCCTTCGGCATCCCGGCGGATCACCGGTTCTCGCGCTTCGTCGAGAGCGTGCAGATCATCACCGCCCTGCTCCGGGACGGGCACGCGACCTTCGAGGGGCGGTTCCATCAGGTAGCCAACGCCCAGCTGGTGCTGCCCGGCCCGCGCGAGCAGGGCCCACCCATCGTGGTGGGTGCCGGCGGCCCACGCATGAAGGGCGCGGCCGCCCGCTGGGCTGATGAGTGGAACTGGTGGACCGCGCCGAACGACCTGAGCGAGGTCGCCGGCCACCTCGCCGACCTGGAGCGCGCCTGCGAGGACGTCGGACGAGACCCGGGGTCGATCCGACGGTCCCTGGACGTCTACTTCCCGGTGGTCGACGGCGAGCCCACCGATGAACGGACCGCGCAACAGCTGCTGTCCCTCGGCGAGCTCGGGATCGACGAGGTGCGCTGCTACCTCGAGAAACAGCCGACCCAGCGGCACTGGCTCGCCGCGATCGAACAGATGGCGGGTGTCGTCGAGCAGGTCCACAGCGCGTGAACGTTGGTCTGTCCCGACGGGTGGGGTGGGTAGCGGGTTGAGGGTGACGTGCAACCGGCGGTCGTGGACGTGGAGGTCGGCGGGGTGGCCAGAACCTGTCGCACACCGGAATCCGACATGTTCCGCCAGAGTCAACGGCCTGGGTCAAGAGACCTGGATCCGAGGAGATCCGGCGCTGCTACCTCGACTGGCGGGCGACCCTTCTGCGGTGACGCGGCGCTCGATCACTTCGGTGACGTGCTCGAAGCGGCGCTGGATGTCGACCTCGGAGATGGCTTCCGCTTCGAGGCCGGCGCTCCCCGACCGATGACCGCCGAGACCGACGAGGGAGGGCTGCGCTACGCGATCCTCGCACGCCTTGACGGACGCGAGTTCGAGCGGATCCAGCTCGACATCGATGCCGTCCCCGACGACCAACGCCCCTTGGAACGCCTCGAGCTGCGCGACCTCCTCGACTTCGCCGGCATCGCGCCGCCGAGCATCCCGGTGATCCCCGTCGCCCAGCACCTCGCCGAGAAGCTCCGGGCGACCTGCCGAGAGACCTTCGCCCTGCGCCAGACCAACTGGCCACCAGCGATGCCGGCACCACCCACCACCTGGATCGCCGCGTGGGAGTCCTACGTACGCGACCACGACGTCCCCTGAACCGACCTCGATGCAGCAGACGAGGCGATCCTGTCGTTCTGGCGGCTGCTACTCGTGAACGAGCCGGGAACACGCCCTTCTCACTGGGATCCCGACAGCTGGGCTTGGTCCGCGGCGCCCTAGGAACGTCGGCGTAGCCTCGCCAGACCGGAAACTCCGAGCCATCGAGGATGCCGTGTACGACGAGCGACGGGTGCAGGGCGCTGTCCTCGGGCTGATGCACCTCAACGCCCACGCAGACAGGCTCGGGTGGCGGGTCTGGAAGACCTTCCCCTGGGAAGCCACCGACGGACTCCACGAACGAGGCCTCATCGACGACCCTCGCTCGCAAGCCAAGTCGGTGGCGCTCACCGACGAAGGAGCTCGCCTGGCCGAGCAACTGTTTGCCGAACTGTTCGAGGTCGACGACGCCGAAGTCGACTGAGCCGGACACTCCCCTGGCGGTTCGCCTGGTCGCCAGCCTTGCCTCAACCACAGCGGTTGTCGTGCCGTCGCGAGCGGGCGGGTATGCCTGAACTGAAGCAGATCGATGTGCGGTCCTTCGCCGCGAGGACCGCTATCCCGAACTTGGGAGAACGGCGGTTGGTGCGCGGTTGGGGAACGGTGTGCGGCAGCGGCTCCGCCGGGGGCCAGGTCGTCGGCTGTCCTCCACCACTCGCGTATCCCGCACCGGTTCCTGACGCCTGGTCGATCCCTGGGCCAGAGCCCAGGAGCTGACCACATCCCGCCGGCCACACAGCAGCCGGAGCCACTGCCTGGTCGCTTCCTGGGCCAGGGCCCAGGAGATGACCAGACGGCCAGCCACGTGCCGGTGACGCGACTGTGCTCTTCGGCGTCATGAGACAGTGCACAGCAACGCCCGTGTCAGCTACCCGTTGCTGCACTCGACGTTCGGGCGTCCTGGATCGTCACGATGGTGACGCGATCGCACTCGACGTCGAAGACGTAGACGAGCAGCATCCACCGCCAGGGACCGAGGATGAAGCGGAACCCGTTCCACCGCCCGGTGAGCTCCGGACCCAGCCGCGGGAACCGGCCCAGCGGCTCGAGCGAGATGCGGACGCGCTTGCGGGTGTCGCCCGGAAGCGAGTGCGTCCGCACGAGTCGATCCAGATCCTCGACGGCGGCGCGGGCGAGTTCGACCTGGGCCACGTCCTACAGCTCGTCGAGCGGGATGGTGTCGCCAGCTGACGCCTGCTCGACCCCGAGCTGGGCGCGCTCGAAGGCTCCATCGATGCCGTCGAGCAAGACGGCCACGTTCACCGGATCCGGGTCAAGCCCGTCGATCGCACTGCTGAGCAGCGATCGGGCCAGCGTGCCCTCGTTGACGTGGACCCGGGCCGCAAGGGTCGCCAGCTTGGCGGCGTGCTCGCCGTCGAGGGTGATGTTCAGTCGCTGTCCACTCATGAGGGAAGTGTACACGGCACGACGCGTGACGTGTACTCGGGCGGAGGGCTCGGTCACGCGAAGGTGGCGATCACCATCGACACCTCCAACCACGTGCGACCCGCTGCCGACGCTGCCATCGCGCACACGCTGGCGAAGCTGATCCTGGGTGGTCCCTGACGATCCCGTGCCCAAACCGTGTCCAAACTTCGGGCATGACGTCACGGGATGAGGCGCGTTCTCGCGTTCTGCCTGGTCAGCGGTAGGTTCCCGACCCACGCGAGCGTGGCGGAACTGGCAGACGCGCTGGGTTTAGGTCCCAGTGGGCTTCACAGCCCTTGGGGGTTCGAGTCCCCCCGCTCGCACCGCGCCGACCAGGACCGGTCCCGGCGGGCGACGACGCGTCGCTGCCAACCGACGCTCAGGCGAAGGCGGCGTCCAAGGTGATCTCGACGCTGTCGGCCAGCGCCTGGGAGACCGGACAGCCTTCCTTGGCAGCCGTGGTCGTCTCGGCCAGGCCGGCGTCGTCGAGCCCGGGAGCCGCGACACGGACGGTGATCGCGCTGCGCGTGATGCCCGTCCCGGGGACGAACGTCACCGTCACCGACGTCTCGAGCTTCTCGGCCGGCGTCCCGCGATCCGCCAACTGCTTGGACAGCGCCATCGAGTAGCACGAGGAGTGGGCCGCGGCGATCAGTTCCTCCGGGCTGGTCTTGCCATCAGGAGCCTCCGCGCGTGCGGGCCACGAGACGGCCGCGTCACGGACGAGTCCGGAGGATCCGAACGTCACGTTGCCGGACCCCTCGAACAGGGTGCCGGTCCAGACGGTGGAAGCGGTGCGGTCGGTCATCAGCTCTCCGTTGCGTCGACGGTCACGCGAGCACCCTGCGGGTGCCCCGGTGACCATAGTCGGCCACCGACGCCGCCTCGACGGGGACGACCAGACCACGCCCGCACGCGAGGACCAGCCGCTCAGCAACCGGCCCGCGTTGCCACCGACCACGCACCGGCAGTGCGCCCTCAACCCGAGGCCGGCTCCTCGGGCGGTGGCGGGAGCTCGTCCGGGAGGAGGATCCAGGTGGCACCCGGCTTGAGCGGGAAGGGCTCAGCACCGTCGGCGGTCAGCACGAGCAGGGGGTCGGTCTCGGCCGCCTTCGCCCAGCGTGCCGGGGAGCGGCGGCCATCACGCAGCACCAGTGCCTCACCCTCACCTAGCACGTCGGTCTCCGGGTACCCGGAGGCGCCGATGTAGTGCCGGACCGCCAGCACGACGACGTTCGCAGCACCGATACGGCCGGGTCCGGTCACCTCGCTGTCCTCCCCGTTCTGGGCTCGACGGTAGACACCCGCTGACTCGTCGTAGCTCCAGCCGGTCCTGAACGAGGTCGACATCTCGACCTCGAGGTCCTCGGCGTCGCCGACGTCGGGCCCCGTCGGTGGGTCGTCGCTGAACAGCCATCCCAGTGGGCCGAGCGGCTGGGCACCCCCTTCGATGACGGCGTCCAGGGCCGGTTCGGGCCGGAGGAACAGGTTGTGGGGGGCCACGGGGTGGGAGGCGTAGGTGCCGTCGTCGCGGAAGAACCCCGCGGCGCCCTCGGTGATCGGAACGGCGGGCGCGTCGGCGAGCATCGCCCGGACCTCGGCACGGGCGCCCGAGTGGGCGAAACCGGGGAGGCCGAAGCCCGACATCAGCTGGACGTCGACGGGACGGGCCGAGCGGACCGGTCCCACCACCTCGGGGAGCTCGCTGTGGAACACGGCGAGGAAGCGGGTCACGCCGCCCTCGGTGAGCTCCTCGAACACCACGTCGGCGGTCTCCAGCCCGGTGTGGGGTCGGGCCTCGGGCGAGTTGGAGACCTTCACGAGCAGTGCGGGCCGCTCGGGCACCTCGCCGGTGGTGACACCCGTGAGCAGGTGCTGCTGCGGCTCGGGCTCCGGCGCGGCCGGCTCCTCGGGGAGCTCCCGGGCCGGCTCGCCGTCCGGCGAGCAGCCGGCGAGGCCGATGGTCATAACGACCACGGCGGCCACCAGGGGCCGGGCGACCCGACGGCGCCTCCGATGGGACCGTGCTGCCATGGTTGGTCCGCCCTCCCCCGGTGCACCACGCGCGATAGGAGCCTACTGCTCGCCGACCGACGCCCAGCCGATGCCAGTCCGACATCCATCCGCTGCAGAAGGAGGCGCGAGTCGAGGTAGCGTGCCGCGGATGGCACCCGACGCAGCCTCCGCCTCTCACGTGCCCGGGGACCTGGGCCACCGCCAGCGCACCGGGCTCGTCTTCGCCACCGTCTCGGCCGCCGCCTTCGGCTCGTCAGGCCCGATGGGGCGGGCACTGATCGACGCGGGTTGGACCC
>SL_3KL_010_SEDDRAFT_10004818_pt1 | contig 12172 bp, 10 predicted proteins | sample SodLakKL_010_SED_2_FD_10381 | JGI IMG/M metagenome (IMG submission 10381)
CCCCTTCACCCCTTCACCCCTTCACCCCTTCACCCCTTCACCCCTTCACCCATTCACCCATTCACCCTTTCACCCATTCACCCTTTCACCCCCAGTCAATTGACCGGCCGACCAGTTAACAGTTAAACTACCCCCATGAACGAACCCACCACCCGCGACCCTGAACTGACCCGTGCCCGGATTCTCCAGGCCGCGTTCGATCTGTTCGTCGAGAAGGGTTTTGCCGCAGTCACCATGCGCGAGCTGGCGGAAGGCTCGGGCGTGACCAAGAGCCTGATTCATCACCACTTCGGCACCAAAGATGGCTTGTGGGATGCGGTCAAGGAGCTGGCCTTCGCCCGCTACTACCAGGACCAGAAAGAAGATCTGGAACAGGCCGACGGGGCGGATTCCGACCTGTTGAGCAAGAGCGTGGTTCGGTATTTTCGCTTCCTCGCCGAGAATCCGAAGGTTGTGCGGTTGTTCAGCTGGGCTCATCTGGAAGGCGATTCCAGTTGCAGCCACATGGACGCCGAGCTGGTCGGCCTCGGCGCCGAGCGCGTACGCCAGGCCCAGCAGGCCGGACAATTGCGCGACGACGTCAATCCCACCCATGTGGTTACAACCTTCGTCAACGCCTGCACGCAGTGGTTCGCCACCTGCGAGCACCACGCCGACTGGCCCGGAATGGGCAATAACGAGCAATACCTCGAAGACTTCCTGAAAATCTTCATGCGCGGACTGCAGCCGGACTGAGCGCCGGCCGGAGCATATTGATCATGAACTCCAGACACATGCCTTTGCATTCACTCGCCACGACAACTGACCGGCCGGCCAGTTCACGAACCAGGATGCTGATCGCATTCGCCCTGCTTGCACTGATCCTGACCGCCTGCCAGCGCAATGACCAGCAGGGAACCGAACCCGACGAAGCGACTGTTCAGCCCGTGCGCGTCGCACTGGTTGAGGCCGGCACCGACAACTCGGCCTTGCGCCTGCCCGGCGTGACCCGGGCGGTGGAGCGTGCCGACCTCGCCTTCCTGCACAGCGGGCACCTGGCCGAGCGCCTGGTCAGGCGTGGTCAGCATGTGTCCGCTGGCGACGCACTCGCTGTGTTGCACAATCCCGCCCTGATGCCCGGAGTGAGTTCGGCCGAGGCGCGTGTGCGCGAAATCGACCGTCAGCTCGAACAACTCGATCGCGAGACGCAACGCCTGGAAAAACTGCACGAGCGCGGACTGGTCGCCACCGACGATCTCGACCGCACCCGCTCGCGCCGCGACGCCCTGCTCGAATCGCGCCAGGCATCCGAGTCGGCACTGGCCGAGGCACGCGAGCAGTTGGAGGAAGGCACTTTACGTGCCCCCTTCGACGGACAAGTGGTCGAGTTCCACGCCGAACCGGGCCAGCATGTCGCCCCGGGCCAATCGATTCTGTCCGTGGCTGCCCCCCGAATGATGGAGGTGGCCGTTAGCGTTCCGGCAAGACAGGCACAGGGGCTCACCACCGGACAGAGCGCCACGCTGCACCAGTTCGACGCTCGTCCATCCATCGACGGCCAGATCACCGAGATCGGCCCGGCTGGTCCCGGCCATCCGGCCCGTATCATCGTTTCACTGCCTGCCGATCCCGGGCCCGAGTGGCAGCCCGGCCAGGCGGTGCATATCGAGCTCAATGTTGCCGGCGAGGAGACCCTGACAGTGCCGATGGCTGCCGTGATACGGCCGGCCGCCGGCTCCCCCCGACTGTTTCGTGTTCACGACGGCAAAGCCGAGCTGATCGAAGTGGCACCGGGCCGCCTGCGTGACGGACGTGTCACGGTCAATGGTGAACTGGCCGCCGGCGACGAAATCATCGTCGCCGGTCACGGGCGCCTGCTTGACGGCGACGCGGTGCGAGTGCTGCGATGAACCTGATTGCCTCCGCATTGGATCGAAAGCGGCTGATACTGGCCGCCGTCGCCCTGCTATCGCTCATCGGCATGGCCGCCTGGATCGGCATGGACCGACAGGAAGACCCCTTCTTTCCCTACCGCTACGGTCATGTTCTGGTGACCTGGCCGGGTGCCGAGCCCGAGCGCATGGAACGCCTGGTCCTCAACATACTGGAAGAGGAACTCGCCTCGGTCGACGAAGTCAACGAGATCAACGGCACCGCCCGCCTGGGATTTGCCCACGTCATCATCGGCATGTCGCAGCATGTCTACGACACCGATGCGGTATGGGATCGCATTCGCGTGGCCGTTGACGACGCCGCGCGTCGCTTCCCCGACGGCGTGGCCGACATCGAGATCCGCGACCGCTCCATGGATACCCACGGTGTCGTGCTGTCGCTCACCGGCAGCGACGACCTGCTCGAACTGCTCGAAGCCGCCCGCCAGCTCCGGCGTGATCTGTTTCGTGTGCCCGATATCGGCCGCATCGACCTGCTCGGCGACCCCGGCGAGCAGTTGCTGATCACCCTCGACGATGCCCGCGCCGCTGAACTGGGCATCAGCCAAGATCAACTTGCCACTCAACTCGCCGAACGCAATCGGGTTATTCCCGGCGGCACACTGGCCGCCGGCGACCGCTACCTCGTCCTGCGACCGCTGACTGACTTCGACGACATCGAGCAACTGGCCGACACGCCGATCACGACCGCTAACGGCGCCCAGGTCACGCTCTCGTCCATCGCCGACATCCGCCTCGGGCCGGCCGAGCCAGCGGCAAAGCGCATCTGGCATGACGGCCGCCCCGCGGTGAGCCTGGGTATCGTCATTCCCGAAAACCGCCTCAACGCCGTGCACTTCGGCCAACAGCTTCGCGAGCGCGTCGACGAGGTTCGCCCCCGCTACGAACCACTGGTCATCGAAGAGATGTTCTACCAGCCGCTGTGGGTGGAGAAACGCCTGGGAGAGCTGGGCCGATCGCTGCTGATCGGTGTACTTATCGTCGCCAGCCTGCTGCTGGGGGTGATGGGACTGAGGCTGGGCCTGGTTGTCGCCGGACTGCTGCCGCTGGTCACAATGAGCGCACTGGCCATCTATGCCATCGGCGGCGGCGTGCTGCACCAGATGGCGATTGCCGGCATGGTCATCGCCTTGGGCATGCTGGTCGACAACGCCATCGTCATGGTCGAGAACCTGCAGTGGCATCTCGATCGCGGCAAGCAACGCGCGCAGGCGGCCCAGGCGGCGGTACGCGAACTGGCCGGCCCGCTGGCGGCGGCCACCGGCACCACGCTGGCTGCTTTCACCCCCCTGCTGCTGGCCTCCGGCGACACCGCCGATTTCACCCGCGCCATCCCCATCATGGTGATGCTGACGCTGGGCACCAGCTACCTGTACGCCATTTTCGTCACGCCAACGCTGGCCGGTGCGCTGCTCAGGCCCGGCGCCGGCAGCCATTCCGCACGCATCGAAAACCTGGGCCAACGCCTGGGCATGCTCGCGGTGGCCTACCCCGTACGCGTGGTGATTGTCGCCGCCGTGATCGTGGCCTCGGCCCTGGCGCTGAGCGGTCTGATGCAACGCGACTTCTTTCCAAGCACCGACCGCAACGAGTTCATCATCGACCTGAGTTTTGCCGAGGGCACGCGCGTGGAAACCAGTGCACTCAAGGGCGCAGAACTGGCCTCGCTGATGCGCGAACTCGACGGGGTCGAGTCCGTGCATCTCTACGCCGGCTTTGGTGGACCGCGCTTCTACTACAACCTGATCGACACACCCAACTCGCCGCACCTGGCCCGACTGGTCGTGGTAACCGAACACGAGTCGCGCATCGCCCCGCTGCTGAACTGGACCCGCCGCCACGCACCGGAACTGGCCCCGGAAGCACAGGTGATCGCCCGGCGCCTGGGCCAGGGCCCGCCGATCGACGCACCGGTGGAAATTCGGGTATTCGGGGATGACCTGGGTGAACTGTCTAGCGTTGCCAACGAGGTAATGGCCGCCCTGCGCGACACCCCCGGCGCGGTGGACGTGCGTCACAAGCTCGGCGAGGGCATGCCCACGCTGACCTTCGAGATCGACGATGCCGAAGCTGAGCGCCACGGCATCAGCCGCCGGCAGGTGGCCGAAACCCTGGCCGGCGCCTCGATGGGACGTGAATTCTCCACCTGGCGGGCCGGGCGCGAACCGCTGCCGATGCGACTGAGAAGCCCGGAAGGCGAACACCTGCCGATTCATGCCCTGGACGGACTGCAGGTCCGCGGCGATCGCGGCCCAGTGCCGCTGGCACAACTGGTTCACACCCGACTCAGCCTGGAGCCGGCGGTCATCGAGCATCGCGATCTCGAACGCATGACCGCGGTGCTGGCCGAAACCGCCGAGGGCGTGACCTACGGCCAGGTCATCGACCGGCTGATGCCGCGACTCGATGACATGCCATTGCCCGACGGAGTGCGCATCGAACTGGGCGGGGCGGCGGCCGAGGCCGATACCGCCAACACTGCATTGTTCACCACCCTGCCGATCGGCATCCTGCTGCTGCTGATGTTCCTGCTATGGCAGTTCAACTCGTTCCGCCTGGTCGCCCTGGTTCTGGTCACCGTGCCCCTGGCCGCCGCCGGCGTGGTACCCGGCCTGATCCTGGCCGGCCAGCCGTTCAGCTTTACTGCCACGCTGGGCGTGGTGGCGCTGATCGGCATCGTGGTCAACAACGCCATCGTGTTGCTCGATGTCATCGGCAGCCACCGCGCGCAGGGACTGACCATGGAACAGGCCGTCAGCCAGGCCGTGGGCCGACGCATCCGCCCCATCCTGCTGACCACCGCCACCACCATCGCCGGGCTACTGCCGCTGACCTTTACCCAGTCCACCCTTTGGCCGCCCATGGCCTGGGCCATCATCTCCGGACTGCTGGCCGCCACCGTGCTCACCCTGGTGGTGATCCCGGCGGCCTATCGACTGGTGATGGCAAACAAGCCCGCCTGAATGTGCACACCAGGCCCGGTTCTGACAGGATGAAGGAACGAAAAGACCGGGGAGGACAAGGCATGCGAATCATGGTGCTGATCCTGGGGCTGACCATCGTCGGCCTCGTCGAGGCCAGCTGTGCACTATCCAGTGTGCGCATGGGCAACGCGCTGATCAACGTGGGGGATTCGGAACGCCGCGTGATTCAGGCGCGGCCGGATCGCGAGATACAACTCGAGACCCGGGAAGGTGGCGCAGCCGGTATCCGTTTTGATTTCTACCAGCGCGATCAGACCGTGCAGATCCATGTCCGCAGCGGTCGCGTGATCAGGATCTGCCGCGTCCGGAACTGAATGGCTGATCGGCGTCAACGCACGATGGTCGACAGGAAATCATCCAGCCCGTCGCGGTAGAGCTGGCCGGAGGCCAGAAAGCCGGTATTGTGATCGCCCTGGATTTCCAGCAACGTACCGCGCTCGCCGGCGGCCTGGTAAAGACGCTGGCCGTGGGCGAAAGGAATGATCTCGTCGTCGGGGCTGTGCACCACCAGCACCGGCAGATCGGCCGCGGCGATCGCGCCATGGGCATCGAAATCCATGCGCGCCAGCCAGCGCACCGGCAGCCACCAGTACAGCTCGGCGCCGATATCGGGCACCGAGGTGAAGGTCGACTCGACGATCAGACCGCCGGCATCGACCCGCTCGGCCAGGTTCGCGGCCACGGCTCCGCCCATGGAACGCCCGAACAACACGATCTGCCCCGGGTCCACTGCCTGCTCTTCGACCAGCCAGCGCCAGGCCGAGTGCGCATCCTCGTACACCCCTTTCTCCGACGGACTGCCACTGGACTGGCCGTAACCGCGGTAGTCGAAAATCAGCACCTCCAGCCCGAGATCATGAAAGATCTGCAGGCTGTCGAGGCGATGGGAGATATTGCCGGCATTGCCGTGATGAAACAGCAGTGTGGCGCGCGGGTTGCCGTGGGGCAGCCACCAGGCATGCAGCGTCTCGCCGTCGGCGGTTTCGACCTGCACATCCCGGTACTCAAGGCCGATGTGCTCGGGCGTGGCCGTCAGTTCCCGGCCGGGCACACCGGGCAGAAACAGCAATCGGGGCTGGAACAGGTACAACACCAGCAACAGTGCGCCGTAGGCCAGCGCCAGCATCAGCAGCAGTCTCACCATGACCGGACTCCCTTGGGTGATTCCCGGTTACCGCCCCCTCATGACAGCCCACTCACCATTCAGTCACCGAGATTAACACGCTGCTCTTCGATCCAGTCCTGCATCCGCTCTTCCAGGGCACTTAACGGCATGGCGCCCTGGGCCAGGATGTGGTCGTGGAAACCGCGCAGATCGAAATCCTCGCCCAGCACGTCCTCGGCCTGTTCACGCAATTCACGAATCAGCAGCTCGCCGGTCTTGTAGGCCAGCGCCTGGCCCGGCCAGGAAATGTAGCGCTCCACCTCGGTGCGCACGTTGTGCGTCGACAGCGCCGAGTTCTCCAGCAGGCAGGCCTCGGCCTCTTCCTGGCTCCAGCCGAAGTAGTGCAGGCCGGTATCGACCACCAGGCGGCAGGCCCGCCACATTTCGTAGGTCAGTCGGCCGAAATCCTCGTAGGGGGTCTCGTAGATGCCCATTTCGATGGCCAGGTACTCGGTGTACAGCGCCCAGCCCTCGGCGAACGCGGTGATGTTGGTGTTGCGGCGGAAATCCGGCACGTCCTCCAGTTCCTGGGCCAGCGCGATCTGGTGGTGATGGCCGGGCACGGCCTCGTGGACGGTCAGGGCTGGCAGCTCGTAGAGCGGGCGCTGATCAAGCCGGTAGGTGTTGACCAGGTAGCCGCCGGCCACGCCGGCCTCCAGGTTGCCGGCCCAGTAGCGGCCGGTGGTGTAATTGGGCGCAAGGCTTTCGGGCACCGGGCGCACGCCGTAGGGCAGGCGCGGCATCTTGCGGAAGAACCGCGGCATCTGGTCATCAGCGCGCTTGGCAATCCAGGCCGCATGCATCAGCAGTTCGCGCTCGGTCTCGGCATAAAAGCGCGAGTCGGTCCGCAGGTAATGAAGAAACTCCTCGAAGCTGCCCTCGAAACCAGCCTCGTCGATCACCTCGTCCATCTCGGCACGGATGCGCTCGACCTCCGCCTTGCCGCGTTCATGAATCTCCTCGGGCGTGGTGTCCAGCGTGGTGTGGTGGCGAACCAGAGCCCGGTAATAATCGCGCCCGCCTGGCACGGCGGAAATACCGACTGTCTCGCGCGGCTCGGCCAGATAGTCCTGACGGAAAAATTCCAGCAGTTCCCGGTAGGCGGGAACAACCTCGTCTTCGATGGTCTTGCGCATGGCCACTTCCAGCCGCCGGCGCTCGTCGGCATCAACGCGACGCGGCAGGGCATCGAGCGGCGCCAGCAGCGGGTGCTCGTCCAGATCCTGTGCGACCAGCGATTCCAGCTGCTCTACCACACGTTCGGCCACCAGTCCGGGCTGGAGGAAACCAGTATCGATGGCGCGCTCAAGCCAGGCGGTCTGAGTCGCCAGGAAATCCGGCATTGACTCCAGTCTGCGCAACCACGCCTCGGCCTCGGCAATCGACGACGGACGCGTCCGCCCCGCCAAGGCGAACGGCTGGCTGAAAAACCCGGAATCGTTGGTAAACGACATCCGCCGCGGCTCGAACTCGGCCAGCGCCAGGCGCGAGCGCAGCAGGTAGTCCATCATCGCCCAGGTCACCCCCTCACTTTCGCCCAGGGCATCGAGCTCGATGGCTTCGAGCCGCTGCAGAAACTCCGCCTCGCGCTCCAGCTTCTTCTCGAGTCGTTCCGGCGAATGATCGGGCCAGCGGCCAGCGGCGTCCAGATCACCCTGCTCCCCGGCCCGGATCGGATTATGGGCCAGCTCGTGCGCCTCGAAATCCGCCACCAGGCGATCAAACTCATCCTCATCGGCCATCACGGGGGCCAGAACCATCGTCGTCAGCAAGATGGTGCTCAGCAAACGCATGCAGTACTCCAGTCAGAATTGTTAAGCGAGAAAAGGATACGCGATTCCGGCTCGCCACCATAGCCATGAGCCACAACAGCGCCACCCGCCTCCATGCAGGTCGGACAATCACCGCAATCGTTTGCCAGACCAGGCATTTCGCACTATCATATTGCGGCTCGGGACCATTCCGACACCACTAAATCAGTGGGCGATTAGCTCAGCGGGAGAGCACTGTCTTCACACGGCAGGGGTCGCTGGTTCGAACCCAGCATCGCCCACCATCGAATCCAGGCCGCCAGGCCGCAAAAAGCCCATGATTTTAATGGGCTTTTTTCTTGCCCGCCGAACCTCGATGGTGAGCCAACGCGTGCTGGTATCCTTGCAGGATGCCCACGGTCGGGCGTTTTGTCAGGAGAGGCTTAATGAGCAGCGCCAATGAACTGATGGTTGTCATGCTGCGCTACCTGCAGTCGGCGGGTGGTTCGCTGCGTGAACTGGCCAGAGAGGCCGGGATTCCGGCCGAGCGACTCGAAGACGAGCGACCGGAGCTTTCGGCTTCACAGGTTGCCAGGCTGTGGCAACTGGCGCAATCGCGCATGCGCCCGTCGATGGCTTTCAGCCAGCAGGTCGGTGAGTTGATTGCCCGTCAATTGGAGTCGGGCCGGGCCCGGGCTGCCGTCATTGCCGCGCAGTTGAACATGAGCCGCCAGACGCTGTACAAGCGCCTCAAGCAGGAAAACCAGAGCTTTGCGGCCTTGCTCGACCAGGTGCGGCGGGAACAGGCCCTGATCTACCTGCACGACCCGCGACACACGCTCACCGATGTGGCCCAGCGGCTGGGTTTTTCCGAGCTCAGCGCCTTCAGTCGTGCCTTCAAGCGCTGGATGGGACAGTCACCGGCGCACTACCGTGCCGACGCGCTCAGGCCCGCCTGAAGACCAGCGAAGCATTGGTGCCGCCGAAGCCGAAGCTGTTGCTCATCACCACGGGCAGATCGGCATCGCGCACTACTTCGCGCACGATGGGATAACCTTCCGCCCCCGGGTCGAGACAATCGATATTGGCCGAGGGCGTGATGTACCTGCCCTGCTGCATGAGCAGGCAATAAATCGCCTCGTGCACCCCGGCAGCCCCAAGTGAATGACCGGTCAGCGGCTTGGTCGAGCCCAGCGGCGGCATGCCGTCGCCGAGCGCATCGCTGATGGCTTTCAGTTCGACGACATCGCCGGCCGGCGTGCTGGTGCCGTGGGTATTGATATAGGCGACCGGCTCATCCACATTCTTGAGCGCCATTTTCATGCAGCGCTCGGCCCCTTCACCGCTGGGCTGCACCATGCCGGCCCCGTCGGAGGTGGCGCCGAATCCGACCAGCTCGGCCAGGATCGGTGCGCCGCGTTGTTCGGCATGTTCCAGCGCTTCGAGCACCAGCATGCCGCCACCGCCGGAGATGACGAAACCGTCGCGGTCGGCATCGTAGGTGCGCGAAGCTTTCTCGGGACTTTCGTTGTAGCGCGTCGACAGCGCACCCATGGCATCGAACAGCATGCTCAGGCTCCAGTGCAGGTCTTCGCCACCGCCGGCGAACATCACGTCCTGGCGGTCGAGCGCAATCAGGTCGGCGGCATGGCCGATGGCATGAGCGCTGGTGGCACAGGCCGAGGTAATGCCGTAGTTGATTCCGCGAATACCGAAGGCCGTGCTCAGCGAAGCATTGATGGCGCTGCTCATGGTGCGCGGCACCCGGAACGGCCCCACCTTGCGAATGCCGCGTGCGCGATGGGTATCGACGGCATCGAGCAACTCGACACTGGAGGTGCCCCCGGAACCGGCCACCAGACCGGTGCGATCGCTGCGGATCATCGCTTCATCCAGTCCGGCCCGTTCGATAGCTTCGCGCATGGCCAGCCAGCTGTAGCCCGAGGCCGGGCACATGAAACGTCTGAGCTTGCGATCAATCTGCGCCTCGAGGTCCACGTCGATACCGCCCCAGACATGACTGCGCAGGCCGGCGTCACGTGCTTCCTCACTGAAACCCAGCCCCGAACGGGCTTCGCGCAGGGACTGATCGACCGCGTCGATGTCATTGCCCAGGCTGGAGACGATGCCCATGCCGGTGACGACCACGCGCCTCATGAGCCGGCTCCTTCGAAAGCATCCATGGACTTGAACAGGCAGACCTTGAGGCTGCGAGCGCTGTAGATCTCGCGATCATCGACTTCCATCCGACCGTCGGCCACGGCCATGTCCAGACCGCGTCGTACCATGCGCCGGATATCGAGCCGGTAGCGCACCAGCCGGTTTTCGGGCAGCACCTGGCCGAAGAACTTCACCTCGCCCACACCCAGCGCGCGGCCGCGGCCCTGGCCACCGTTCCAGGCCAGGAAAAAGCCGACCAGTTGCCACAGGGCGTCCAGCCCCAGGCAGCCGGGCATAACCGGGTCTTCGCGGAAATGGCAATCGAAAAACCACAGGTCCGGGCTGATATCCAGCTCGGCGACGACCTCTCCCTTGCCGTGCGCGCCGCCCTGGTCACTGATATGAGTGATGCGGTCGAACATCAGCATCTTGTCAACGGGCAGGCGCATGTCACCGTCGAACAGGCGGCCATGACCGCATTCGATCAGCGCGTTTTTGTCAAAGTGGGTAGGACGATTCATCGGGACCTGTCGGATTGCAATGACTGGTCCGGACTATAGCCCCACGGCGTGCTCATCGCTTGACCCTGCGTTGCCGCGACTTGACCCTTGGTGACGTACGCCAGCGCATGGGCCACTCTCACCCATGCAGGTAGTCTTGATGATCTGCCGGAGTGCCGTGAGCCTTTCGCGGCGCTGGCTCAAGGATGCTGAATCGAGCCGGTGTAGAACGCTTCGCAGTCTTCATCGGTGATGGCCCGAACACCGCGGTCGACGAGGTCGAGCAAGGGACCGGCGACGGTGACCAGGAAATTGGGTTGTTCGACTTCCGGTTCACGGAAGGGGCCGGTGATGCGTTGTTCGACGATGGGGCAACCTTCGCTGTCGACCACGGCCACGCGCATGTCGTCAAAACGGTATTCGTTGAAGTCCAGGGCGCCGGCCAGGGCCAGGCGGTTTTTCGGGGTGCGGAAAGCGACGTCGCTGGCCTGCGCCACGCCGTCGTCGATACGCCACTGCGACACCATCTGCTCGATTCGGGTGCTGCCCTCGCTGCCTTCGAGCAGGCCGGTGAAGGCATAACCCCGGCTGGCGACCAGGCCCACCGGGCCGGCGAGAAACACCGCGCCGACATCGATCAGATTGAAGCGCTGGGTGGCGGAGTAGTCATCCAGTTCTTCATCCAGGTCGTATCCTTCGAGAATCAGTTCCCCGGAGGTCAGGACGACCGTGCCTGCGGCGCTGTTGCGAATGGTCTGCCAGGTTTCACCGTGTGCATTGAGGTCCACATCCAGGTCCATCTTGCCGGGGGTGGTCGATTCCGGTTCCAGCATGGCCATGAACGCGGCGAGATCGAACTGCGACAACTGGCTGGCCAGGCTGAACTCGGGCGGGTTGACCGAGAAATCGGCGGTCAGCTGTCCTGACAGGGCGCCCTCGAAAACGGTTGCGCTAACTGGGGTCACTTCAAAGAACCCCTGATCGGCCTCGATCCCGATTGACAGGTCGAAAGCCGTGAACTGATCCTGACTCAATTTGTTGCAGTGCAAATCCCCCTTGGTAGCCAGCGTAGCCAGCACTTGCTGCATTTCGCCACCGGCATGACCGAGATCGCGAAGATCCATATCGCAATCCTCGAGCAGCCACTCGATATCGGATTCCCGATCCAGAAAACTCAGCCGGGCGTCGGTGAACTGCACCCGGCGAAGTGACATTTCATCGAACGCTGCCCCTTCGATACCGGGAGGCTGGATATTGAATACCCCCGGGCTGATCCGCTCGATCGACAGCTCCGGTTGCTGCAGGTGGATCTCGATCGGACGCAAGTCGCCACTCAGCAAACTGTACATGTCCATTCGCACGCGCACGCTGTCAGCTCGAAAAAGCACCTGGCCCTCCCTGCGCAGTTCGGGGTCAACCAGCGTGATGCTCGCACCCTGAAACAAGTTCAGGACCGGGGGCTTGCCAATATCAACTTCCATATCCAGCGCCTCGGCAAACCTGGTCTCCAGATGCTCACCGGCCCGTTCGGTATCGACCAGCCACCAGGCCAGCAGCAATGCCGCCACGGCCAGAACGACCAGCGATGCAATCACCAGGAGCAGTATGCGGATTGGTTTTGCCATCTCACCTCCAACCATAGCAGATCCGGCTTCAGGGCCTCGATCACCGAATTGAGGAT